>MDTB01183466.1_pt1 | contig 25346 bp, 15 predicted proteins | sample 811161 | NCBI WGS metagenome assembly MDTB01 (sample SAMN05326650, study PRJNA326480) | marine metagenome | isolation source: seawater | place: Mediterranean Sea | collected 2009
CTTATTTTCCAGAATGTAATGTGTTGATTCCTCAAGAATTAAAAGCACGAAAAAGTAATACCCCTTCTAGTAAATCAGTCAAAGTGCATGTTTTGCAGTAAGTGCCTTTTTTTGGATTTTAGAGAATCACAAAAGATTTTCTGAGTGATCTGGTTAATTATTTAATCGTCGTAACTTTAGACCAAGCATTTTATTTTCCGAAAATATCCATAAACGACCTTTTATAATATATGATTATTGGGTTAAAGAGTGTTGTACTTAACTTAGAGAGAAACAGATTATTATGCGTTATTCTTTATTCTTCATTTTTTCATTTTTGTTCATATTTCAGTCGTGGTGTCAAAGCGATTTTTCGTTATTTAAGTACCGTCATGTTGGTCCTATTAGAGGAGGTAGAGTCACTGTCGTAACCGGTGTCCCATCAGAATCTAGTACCTTTTATATGGGAGCTACAGGAGGGGGCTTATGGAAATCAAGAGATTACGGGACCTCTTGGTACAATATTTCTGATGGTTTTTTTGAGACACCTTCCATAGGGGCCATTGCAGTTGCTACAAAAGATCCCAATATTTTGTATGTGGGGACAGGTTCTGATGGCTTACGAAGCAATGTGATCATAGGAAAGGGCATGTATAAATCTATTGATGCAGGTCAAAATTGGATCCATGTGGGTCTTAAAAAAACTGGTCAGATTGGTCGTGTTTTAATTCATCCAAATGATCACAACATAGCTTTTGCCGCAGCGATAGGCAATCCCTTTAAAACCAATGCAGAAAGAGGGTTATACAAAACCAAAGATGGTGGAAAAACTTGGAAAAATGTACTTTTTATATCTGAAACGGTTGGGATCTCCGATGTTGAGTTTTTACCTGGAAATCCGCAAATAATGTTTGCCAGTGCATGGAAGGTAGAACGAAAACCGTGGACCATTATCAGTGGAGGGACGGCAAGTGAGGGAGGTATTTATAAATCCCATGATGGTGGATCAAGCTGGGAAAAAATTACTTCAGGACTACCCAAAGGCTTGATAGGAAAAATTGATCTGGAGTTGTGCCCAGCAGATTCAAAACTGGTTTATGCACTTATTGAGGCCCCAGGCGCGGAGGGAGGATTGTATAAATCAAATGATCAAGGGCAAAGCTTTGCATTGATCTCCAATGAGGTAACCATACGTACCCGACCCTTTTATTATACCAATTTAAAGGTAGACCCAACTGATCCCGAAAATGTGTTTGTTATGGCCACAGGCTATTATAAATCAACGGACGGAGGTAAAAATTGGAATAGAATGCAATCGCCTCATGGAGATAACCACGACATGTGGATCAATCCCAATGATCCTAATTTATTCATTCAGTCCAATGATGGCGGTGCCAATGTGACACACAATGGAGGAAAAACTTGGAGCACTCAATTCAATCAACCCACGGCTGAGCTCTATCAAGTCGAAGTAGATGATCAATTTCCATATTGGCTCTATGGAGGTCAGCAGGACAATTACACGACGATTGCGGTGCCTTCCATGGCGCCTTATGGCCTCCAAGATGGCAATAGAGGATGGATCATCAATACAGGGGGTTGTGAGACGGGACCCGCAGTACCTAAGCCTGGCGATCACAACATAGTTTACGCTAATTGTAAAGGGAGATTTAAAGTTTTTGACAAACGCACGGGCTTAGAACGAAGCTATGATGTGGGCGTAGCCAATATGTATGGGCATAACCCCAAAGATCTAAAGTTTCGATTTCAAAGGGTATCACCTATTCACGTTTCTCCCCATTACTCCAAAGTGATTTATCATACTTCCCAATATGTTCACAAAACGCTAGATGAAGGGAAAACATGGGAAATAATATCACCTGACCTCACTGCCTTTGAGTTAGATAAACAAGTCATTTCGGGGAGTCCAATTACACGGGATATTACAGGAGAGGAATTTTACAGCACGATTTATGCGATTAGAGAATCGCCAATAGATTCTGGACAGATTTGGGTGGGGTCCAATGATGGACCTGTTCACATAACCAGAGACGGTGGGAAAAACTGGAAAAATGTGACTCCTTCAAAACTTCTTGGTGGAGGTAGAGTAGATGCGGTAGAGCCCTCACCGCACGATCCAGCCAAAGCCTATTTTAGTGTACTGAGATATCAGTTGGGAGATGATAAACCGTATATATACAAAACCAGTGATTATGGTAAAAAATGGGAACTTTTGACCGATGGAACCAATGGTATACCTATTGATTGTCCAACCCGTGTGATTAGAGAAGATCCAAGTTTGCCCGATTTACTTTATGCGGGTACGGATTGTGGTTTATTTATCTCTTTAAATGGGGGTAAATCATGGGAGTCTTTTCAACAGAATTTACCCATGACTCCTGTTACCGATATTAAAGTGCATCGTGATGATTTGGTAATTTCCACTATGGGACGAGGCTTTTGGGTATTAGACAATCTAACTCCGTTATATGCCCCTAATTTTGGATTACAGTCGACACAATTATTTAAGCCCAAGGATACCTACCGGATGAAATATCCTAAAACTGGTGGTGATCTTTATCCACGTCCCGCCATGTTATTTGATTATTTTATTGCGGATTCAGTTAAGACGCCGATCCGTTTGGAAATAGAAAATGCGGCTGGCGAAACCGTTAATACATTCGTGAGCGATAAATGGGATTTAACAGACACCATTGGAAATATGGACCTGAGTAGTACCACTTATTTATTGGACCAATCACTTTCTAAATCCGTGGGTTATCATAGATTCAAATGGGATATGAGACATTTGGGTCCTTGGGATGCGCGCGATAGGCGAAGATATAAAAATGGGCCACAGGTTGCTTCCGGTGACTATCGTGTCAAATTAACCGTTGGGGAAATCGTTTCCATTCAGAATTTCACGTTACTGACAGATCCAAGAATTTTAAGTCTGGGTGTGACAGAAGCAGAGATTCAACAGCAAGAAGCATTGGGTCTGGAATTGGTCAAATTACTCACAGAAGTGAGAAAGTATATTAATGGTCTTGAACAAGAAAAAAAATCAGCACAAGGTGCGTGTTTAGAATACATTCAAGCTAAATTAGACTCTTTTGTGATGGAAGAAGGGATTTATATGCAGCCCAAGATCATCAATCAAATTGAGTATTTATATGCCTCGATCAATGGACCAGATCAGCTACCTAGTATAGAGGCATATACTAGATTTTCAGTATTGAAGGCTTTAGTAGAAAAAGCGAAATCAAAAAATTAATCTAAAAAACAGACTTACAGGATATTTTGTAGCTAATTTTCTATTCATATTTGGTCACTATTTTTTTATGCTTTAAAAAACAAAGCTGAGCCCTCATTGTACTAAATGATAACATTATTAGTATGTTATCGATAGTTTAATAAGAGTAAAATAAAAATTATTTTAACTGACTAGAATAGCTCGAATCTAATTTAAAAGAAAAGGTGATCATTTTTCTTGTAATGTTTGTTAAGGGCTGATTTGGAAAAATGGATTTGGTATATAAACTCAAAAAATGTAGTTAATACAAGAAATATTATCGAGCTTAAGCTGAGAACTCAACTATTAATAGTAATTTTGAATAGAATTTAATCGGCTAAAGAGAATAAAAACTTTTTTAATTAAGAATATTATCTAAAAGTTTTATCACTCACTAAGTATTCTAAATCGAGAAAAATGAAAAAAAATAAATTTATTTGGGTAGTTATGTGTTTTTCATTCGTTTATGAGGGTAATGCTCAAAATGAACCTGAAAAGCCAGTTTTTGAGACTGTAATGTTTCAGAAGGGGACTAAAATTTATGTTCAAAGAGGTTTACCAATTTATCTTTCAGTTTCGACCTCTAAGGGAGGGAAAGCCATTAATTTGGAAACACCGGCGCATCCTCAAGATGCCAACCCTATGTTTTTGGACACAGAAGGAGTCAATTATATCAGGAGTAAATGGGCAATTGATAAGGAAAAGCAGACTTATCATGAACCAAAGAGAGAGATACTATTCCCTATTTATGCAGATGGAATTGCCCCAAAAACAAAGATTTTTTTCAAAGGGGCCCCTGAATATATTGAAGGTTCCAATACTTTTTTTGGTAAGGGCTTACGATTTATTTTACCTGTCCAAGAATCTGTTTCTGGGTTATCAAAAACATTTTTCTCCGATGAAGGAAAATACGTTGAATATAATGATTCAAAGTCAAACTTGAATGTGGAAGGAGCACGTAAATTATTCTTTTTTTCAGTAGATAATGTAGGGAATACTGAATCTACTAGATCGACTTCATTCACCATTGACTTGACTCCTCCGAAGACCTTGGTAGAATTTATTGGAGTTAAGTTTGAGAATGTAGTAGGACCTTCCACGAGATTTGCACTTATTTCTAAAGATAATTTAAGCGGTGTTCGTGCTACTTTCTTAAGTTTAAATGAAGATCAGGAGCTCACTTATGAAAATCAGTTATCAATGGATACATTGGATGAGGGACCTTATAAAATAAAATATTATTCAGTCGATAATGTAGAAAATAAAGAACTTCTGAAAATTGAGGAAATATATCTAGATAAGACTGCCCCGGTTTCCATATTAAATATCATTGGTGATAAATTTGAGGGTGATTATATTTTTGTATCTGAAAGGACAGAATTTAATCTTGTCGCAACAGATAACAAAGCGGGAGTAAAAGAAATATATTTTTCAACACCATCAATACAAGAAAAAATATTTGTAGATAATTTTACGTTGACAGGACCTCTTGGTTTAAAGGATATTAAGTTTTTTGCTGCTGATCAAGTGAAGAATTCAGAGAAACAAAAAACTGAAAGTTTTTTCTTAGATAATAAAGCACCAAGTACATCTATCAACTTTGGAAATCCATCTTTTTTTACTCGAGATACATTATTCATTTCTGAAGGATCTGAGATTTCTCTTTTAGCGCTAGATGATGAAAGTGGTCCAAAATCGTCATATTACAGGGTAAACGATGGCGATACCATAACTCATGAAGAGTCATTTAACCTAAAAAATGAAGGTTATAAACAAATTGAGTTTTTCTCAACTGATAATGTCAATAATTTAGAGTCATCAAAGTTTGGGGCTGCTTATGTCGATAATGTATCTCCTGAGATTTTCATAAATTTCGGGCTAGATCAAATTGGAACTGAGGATGGATTGGCTGTATACCCAAATTATGTGAGAATGTTCTTAGGAGCTACTGATGATAAAACTGGAACAAAAGAAATTTTATATTCTATAAATGGGAGTAATTATAAGGCTTATTCAAGTCCTAAAACGATTGATTTATCAGAAAGAGGAGCGTTTTCTTCTTCTAAAAAATATGAGGTTAAAGTAATTGCCAGGGATATGGTTGGTAATGAAACCAATAAAACCTTATCTTTTTTAATTAAGGGATAAGAATTTCCAAATTATAGTAAGTGTAAGTGATACCTAGTTTTCCTTATGATCATTAGATTCTGTTACGGATAAAAGAATTGAATACCATATCAATTGCTGATGCGCGGATAATCGAAGAGACACTCTCTTTCCACAAGCTAATCATTGAATTGAAGGAAGCATTTGCCGATGCTTCCATTACTACACCAGCACGACATCACCATGATTATTTAAATCCTGTAGAAAAGATAGATTCTTCTTTGCTATTGATGCCTAGTTGGAAGAGTGGCTCGAACTTGGGGGTAAAATTGGTTACAGTTTCTCCAAATAATTACAAATACAATTTACCTTCCATTCAGGGATTATATATACTTTTTGACGCATCAAAAGGGACACCACTGATGTTATTAGACGCCCAAGAACTAACCGCAAGAAGGACCGCATCGAGTTCTGCGTTGGCATCAACTTTCTTGTCTAGAGGAGATAGTGAAACCTTACTGATGGTCGGTACAGGAACGTTAGCACCTTATTTGATAGAGGCTCATGCTACCGTTCGCAGGTATAAAAAAATCCTGATTTGGGGTCGAAATAGAGACAAAGCTCAGGCCGTTTGTGATGTATTGAATCCGAAAATAGACGTCCAGATAACCAGGGTAGAGGATTTAGAAAAGGGCATCAAGCAAGCCGATGTGGTAAGTTGTGCGACCCTGTCAGCGACTCCTTTGATTTTGGGTGCTTGGTTAAAGCCAGGCCAACACATCGATTTGGTAGGAGCTTACAAACCAGACATGCGTGAAGCCGATGATGCGCTGATGCTCAAATCAAAGCTATATGTAGATACTCCGATGGCATTAAAGGAGACGGGAGACTTATTGATTCCAATGACAAAGGGTATTTTAGTTTCAAATGATATCCGTGGGGATCTATTTCAATTATGTCAAAAAACTAGAAAAGGTCGTGAAAAGAAAGAAGAAATCACGGTTTTTAAATCAGTGGGTCATGCGCTAGAGGATTTAGTAGCCGCTAACATGGTAAATGATGCACATTGCTAAAATGCCAATTATTGATAACTTAGCCCTAAAATTATTTTCATCATAACTAATTCATTTTATGAAGGTACAATGGAGAGGTGTTTACCCTGCGCTTACAACAAAATTCAAACAAGATTTTACGATTGATTATGAGACTTTTCTCGTCAATGTCGCCTTTCAGTTGTCCTCAGGAATTGATGGGATTATTTTGGGAGGTACCTTAGGCGAGGCCAGTGCGTTGGTAGGTAATGAGAAATCAGCCTTGATAAAAGCAACTAAAGAATATGTAGGGGATAAGGTGCCGGTGATAATTAATATTGCTGAGCAAACGACGAAAGGAGCTATAGCCGCTGCAAAATCGGCACAGCAGGAGGGTGCTGATGGGTTGATGATGTTACCGCCCATGCGATACAAAGCCACAGATGATGAAACGGTGGCCTATTTCAAGGCGATTGCGAATAGTACTGATCTTGAAATCATGATTTATAATAATCCCATAGACTATAAGATTAATGTTACCCTAGACATGTTTGAGTCACTGACGGCATGTCAAAATATTGTTGCGGTCAAAGAGTCAAGTCGGGACGTTTCAAATATTACTCGAATGATCAATCGGTTTGGGGATCGCTTCCAGGTCATGTGTGGGGTTGATACCTTGGCTGCAGAATCTTTATTAATGGGTGCAGTGGGTTGGGTGGCCGGTCTGGTATGCGCATTCCCAAGAGAGACCGTGGCTATTTATCGTTTGATTAAGGCGGGAAGAACTGCCGAAGCGATTGCCATTTATCGATGGTTTTTGCCTTTACTAGAATTAGACATTAATCCTCAGTTAGTACAGAATATTAAGTTAGCCGAAGAAAAAGTAAATTTAGGATCTGAAATTGTACGTCCTCCAAGAATGCCACTTTCGGGAGACACCCGAGCACAAGTGCTCCAAATCATTGAGTCCAGTCTTGCAAGTAGACCCTCACTGCCTGATTATCTTTCGTTATAAAATTATATTATAAATGAGCCCCAGAACTATTAAGACCCTCAATCCAAGAACTGGAGATTTCCTAGTTCAAGAGTATGTAATAAGTACCTCAGAGGAACTGAACGAAAAGGTTACCGATGCGCAGCTGGCTTTTATGGTTTACCGCAATACTAGTGGCAATGAGCGCGCGATTTTGTTAGAGACCATTGCCGATGAAATTGAAGCGGTAAAAGAAGAAATTTTAGGTATTGCCAAATTGGAAACAGGTCTACCCGCTGGAAGAATTCAAGGTGAAACAGGAAGGACCTTGGGACAGTTAAGATTATTTGCCGAAGTGGCTCAAGAGGAGTTTTGGGTTGAGGCCTCTATTGATACCCCAATGCTTGATCGTCAGCCTTTGCCTAAGTCAGATATTAGAAAGTGTCTGGTCCCTTTGGGTCCAGTAGCTGTATTTGGAGCATCTAATTTTCCTTTAGCATTTTCGACGGCCGGAGGGGACACAGCCTCGGCGTTAGCTTCGGGAAATCCGGTAATAGTTAAAGCGCATAATAGCCATTTGGGTACTCATCAATGTATTGCGGCAGCCATTGCTCGTGCCCTTGAGCGTTGTAACTTACCTAAAGGTATATTTTCATCAATCATTGACGAAGGTTATGAATTGGGCGCTGCTTTGGTTCAGCATCCGGGTATCAAAGCAGTAGGTTTCACCGGTTCATTCAATGGAGGTACCGCCTTATTAGATTTGGTATCAAAACGTAAGGAACTCATACCATTTTATGGAGAAATGGGGAGTATCAATCCCATCGTTTTACTTCCCTCAGCATTAGAGGATCCCAAAATGGTGTCTACCTTAATAGGTTCTATCAATATGGGCGTTGGGCAGTTTTGTACCAATCCCGGTTTGATTTTAGCCATTGAAGGGGAGACAGCTCAGCATTTCTGTTTAAAGATGACCGATGCTATTCAACAAACATTTGGAGAGGTGATGCTTAATAGAGCCATTTACGATAAATATGAAACTAGTATTGCTGAAATTTCATCTGAAAAGGTATGTGCTTTGTTGGGTCAGGGAACCAAAGCTCAGGGTGCCTTGGCGGTTCAACCTAGTTTAGCCTTAACTAGTGGTAAAAAATTCCTCGCCCACCCTAAAATGGCTCAAGAAATTTTCGGGCCTTATTCTCTAATTGTTTTATGTGAAGATCACGAAGAATTGGCTGAAATTTTAATACAAATAGAGGGCCAATTGACCCTAAGCTTTATGGGAGAGGAGTCAGAATTTGAAGAACAAGCGCATTTAATTGCTTTGGCACAAGAAAAGGTAGGTCGGATTATCTTCAACGGTGTACCTACGGGCGTTGAGGTAGGTCATTCCATGATCCACGGAGGTCCCTTTCCAGCGACCACGGCTCCTAATAGTACCTCGGTGGGAGCTGACGCCATCAAAAGATTTACCAGACCGATTTGTTTTCAAGATGCACCGCAGTCTTTGTTACCCATGTCATTACAGGATGAAAACCCCTTAAAAATCTTTCGTAAAATCAATGGTAAATGGTCTCTAGATAAAATTTAGACATGCGCAAAACCTTTTTTTGTATTGATGCCCATACTTGCGGGAATCCCGTGAGGTTAGTCGCTGGGGGCGGACCGATTCTGCATGGAGTTGATATGAGTGAAAAGAGGCAACATTTTTTGGCAGAATACGATTGGATTCGAAGAGGCCTAATGTTTGAGCCGAGAGGCCATGATATGATGTCAGGGAGTATTTTATTTCCTCCATCTGATCCACAAAATGATATAGGCGTATTGTTTATTGAGACGAGTGGTTGTTTGCCCATGTGTGGTCATGGTACCATTGGTACTGTGACCATCGCGATAGAAGAAGGACTCATTCTCCCTAAGATAGCGGGTCAGCTGAGGCTCGAAACTCCCGCGGGTTTGGTCAAGATTTCTTACACTAGCGTGGAAAATAAAGTCACGGATGTCAAACTGACCAATGTACCAGCATATCTGGCAGCAAGGGATCTGGAGGTAGATTGTCCGGATTTAGGCCGACTCAAGTTTGATGTGGCTTATGGTGGAAATTTTTATGCGATCATTGATCCTCAGCCTCATTTCTCCGGTATTCAGGATTATACTGCGGGTGCCTTGATTTCATTGAGTCAAGAATTGAGGAAACGCATTAACCTAAAATATCCGCATCAATTTGTTCATCCCGAAAATGATACCATCAGAAATGTAAGTCATTTATTATGGACAGGAACACCATTAGACCCTGCATCTGATGGGAGAAATGCTGTTTTTTATGGTGACAAAGCCATTGATAGATCCCCATGCGGTACGGGGACTTCAGCACGGATGGCACAGCGCTTTGCAAGAGGGTTACAGAACATCAATAGTTTCTATGTTCAAGAAAGTTATATTGGATCAAAATTTACAGGGCGCATTGAAGCCCACACAGAAGTAGCGGGCTACAAAGCCATTGTACCCAGTATAGAAGGATGGGCTAAGATCACAGGATACAATCAGATCATTATAGACGACGATGACCCCTATGCACATGGTTTTCAAGTGACATGAATAAAGGAAAGGTCATCGTTTTAGGGGGTGGAGTTATGGGACTATGTTCTGCCTATTATTTAAAGAATCGTGGATTTGAAGTAACTATTTTAGATAGAGGAGACTTTTCCTCAGGTACCTCTTTTGGAAATACAGGCATGATTGTGCCCAGTCATTTTGTGCCCTTGGCACAACCAGGCATGATCGCTAAAGGGATCAAATGGATGTTTGATGCGGAAAGTCCATTTTATATCAAGCCTAGATTTTCACGGAGTTTATTGGATTGGGGCTGGAAATTTTATCAGCATTCATCCGAAAAACATGTTCAAGGGGCTGCGCAACTGTTAAAAACGCTCAATTTAGAGAGTAAAAAACTATATGTAAGCTTATGTGATCAGTTTGAAGACATCAAAATTGATGAAAAGGGATTGATCATGTATTGTCAAACACAGCGGGCATTGGATGAAGAGGCCGCATTGGCAGATCAAGCAATGAAACTGGGACTCAAAGCCATTGTGATGGACAATCAACAATTAAACGACTTAGATCCCAATCTCGCCCTTGATGTGAAGGGGGGTGTTTATTTTCCCGAAGACGCATTTTTCAGTCCAAAGTTTTTTTTACAAAAATTGAAATCAGATCTTAAGGCGTCGGGTGTGAAAATGGTGTCTCACGTTGACGATCTCAAATTCGTGGTTCATGAAGATTTGAAATCCATTGATACCAATCGGGGTTTGTTTTCTGCAGATCAGTTTGTGATTTCTGCAGGTGTGTGGACTGGAAAATTAGCTCAATTTTTAGGATTAAAAATTCCCATGCAACCTGGAAAGGGCTATAGTTTTACGTTAGAGCATCCGATAGAAATGCCGAGTATATGTTCTATTTTGACGGAAGCCAAAGTAGCCGTAACGCCTATGTCAGAAGGATTACGTTTTGCGGGAACGATGGAAATCGGGGCGTTAAATTTTAATGTTGATCAGAGGCGCGTGCACGGCATTAAAAAATCAATTAGTAAATACTTCCCATCTTTTAAGATGACAGATTTCAATGAAGCTAAAATTTGGACCGGTTTAAGACCTTGTTCGCCTGATGGCTTACCTTACATCGGGAGAACAAAAAAATTACCGAATGTACTCTTAGCTACAGGTCATGGGATGATGGGTATGAGCTTGGGGCCTATTACAGGAAAATTAATTGCTGAGATAGTAGATAATCAATCTCCGGGAATTGAAATTTCAAAATTAGCGGTAGAAAGGTTTCATTGATTAGATTAAGTGAATGAAGTAGCAAAATTAAAATGACAAAAGATTACACAATCACTGGTATGAGATGTAAGAGCTGTATGGCTAAAGTCAAAACTGCCATTAACTCTTTTCCGAGTATTCAAGACGTGGGCCTTCAACTTGATTACCCTCAAGCTAACATTACCTCAGAGAAATCTTTAGATTTAGAAGAAATCAATCTAGTGTTGAAAAAATTTGGAGATTATACAATCACTGATGCGATTCAAGGGCGAGAGGCTGTTTCGGCCCCTCCATTAAAAGGTAAATATGAATTTTCTGAAAGGTCTATAAACACTTATTTGCCTTTGCTACTGATCATCGGATTTATATCAGGAATAAGCGTATTGATTCAATATCCATTTATTCATTTTTCACCCATGCTTTGGATGCGCCATTTTATGGCAGGCTTTTTTCTGGTTTTTTCATTTTTTAAATTACTAAATCTTTCTGGTTTTGCCAATGCCTACCGTATGTATGATATTGTAGCGGCCAAATGGAATTTTTGGGGATATCTTTATCCTTTTGTAGAACTGATGTTAGGCATTTTATATCTAATCAATATTGCACCGTTTTACGTTAATTTAACAACGGTGATCGTCTTGGGTGTGAGTAGTGTTGGAGTTATAAAAAGTAATTTAAAAAAGGAGCAAATCAAATGCGCTTGCTTGGGAGATGTTTTCCAGTTACCGATGAGTACGGTAACCATTTTCGAAGATTTGTCAATGGTATTAATGGCTCTTATTGGCTTATTTTTATTATAGAATTTATTTAGGAAATGTAGTCAGTGTAGTGATGGTTTTGTAAATTTTCAAATCAGTTAGGTGTTACTAGGAAGGTGCTATGAGTAGACTAATAAGTATTTTGATTTTATTGACCGCCTTGCGGGTAACGAACGCCCAGCCAGGATCCGAATTATCCCTGACCCGTATTTACGGCTCAGCTGAATTTCAATCCCAAGTCATGGGGCCATTGAGGTGGTTTGATGAAGGGGCGGCATATACCAAATTTTCATATAATAAAGAAGTTGGAGGTTTTGACCTGATGAAGGTCATATCCGAGACGCAATTGTATCAGGTCTTGGTAAGTGCAGCAGATTTGATTCCCTCAGGGGCGACCCAGCCCTTGCTTATTCATGATTATCAATGGTCGGAAGATCAAAAAAAACTATTAATCTTCACCAACAGTAAAAAAGTATGGAGGTTGAATACTAAAGGGGATTATTGGGTGTTCCATACGGACTCCAAAGTATTAAAAAAATTAGGAGGTCCAGAGGTGGCTCCGGCTACTTTAATGTTTGCTAAATTTTCACCTCAAGGCGATCGTGTCGCCTACGTCCGAGAACATAATATTTATGTAGAAAATCTCGAAAATCATGAGATTATTCAACTGACTCAAGACGGTACAGATCGCATCATCAATGGTACTTTTGATTGGGCTTATGAAGAAGAATTTCATTGTAGGGATGGTTTTCGATGGAGTCCCGATGGCCGCAACATCGCCTACTGGCGCGTTGATGCGACGACGATTCGTGATTTTTATATGATCAACAATACAGATTCTATTTATTCGTACCTGATTCCTGTAGAATATCCCAAAGCTGGAGAAAAGCCGTCAGAAGCTAAAATAGGAGTAGTTGATGCTTCGGGAGGATCTACTGTATGGATGCAAATTGAAGGAGATCCCACAAATAATTACCTACCCCGAATGATTTGGCACCCCAATGGAGACAAACTTTTGATGCAACAGCTGAATCGTGCACAAAATCATAATAAAATATTGGAAGGAACTATAGCAGATGGCCACGTCAAAAAAATATATGAAGACAAAGATGAGGCTTGGTTGGAAGCGGTAGATGATTTTAATTATTTTGACAAGGGTAAAGCCTTCAGCTGGGTTTCTGAAAAAAATGGCTGGAAATCGCTTTACTTGATTCGAGAGGGAAGAGAAAAAGCCATTAGTCCCTTAGATTCAGACCTTTTGTCCATTTCCTTGTTAGATGAAAAAAACGATTGGCTTTATTACATCTCTTCTCCAGACAACCCTACGCAACGTTATTTGTGGAGAGTACCCCTTAACTCGAAAAAAAGATCGCCCCAGCGCGTCACTCCGGAAGGGCAATCAGGCTGGCATACCTATCAAATTGCTCCTAATGGGAAATATGCACATCACACCTATTCTACAGCCAATGTCCCACCCATTACGGATCTTATTTCCCTACCTGATCATCGCGTCATAACCTCTTTCATAGACCATCAATCTTTGAGAAAAAAGGTAACTCAGCTTGAAGTTAATCCTAAAGAATTTTTGCAAATCACCCTACCCAGTGGCCTATCGCTAGAGGCATCTATGATTAAGCCACCTAGTTTTGATCCTTCAAAAAAATATCCAGTGCTCTTTTATGTATATGGTGAACCTTGGGGTCAAACCGTCGTAGATAAATGGGGGGGTAGTAGATACCTATGGCACCAAATGTTGGCGCAACAGGGTTATATTGTGATGAGTATTGACAATAGAGGAACGCCGAGTCCCAAAGGGCGAGAATGGAGAAAATGTGTCTATGGTCAAATAGGGGTGCTCTCATCGGAAGATCAAGCGAATGGACTCATCGTATTAAAAGAGCGCTTTTCATTTATAGATGGGGAAAGAATAGGTATTTGGGGTTGGAGTGGAGGTGGTTCCATGACGTTAAATATGATGTTTAGATATCCTAAATTATATCATACCGGAATGTCCATAGCACCTGTGCCTGATCAACGACTCTATGACAACATTTATCAAGAACGTTACTCAGGGATTCCTCAATTGATGCAGGAAAGTTACGAAAAGGGATCGCCCATTACTTATGCGCAACAATTGGAGGGAAATTTACTTATTGTACATGGCACGGCAGATGATAACGTACATTATCAAGGTACTGAAGTACTCATCAATGAGCTAGTCAAGCACAATAAAATCTTTTCTATGCTAGCGTATCCGGGCAGGTCACACTCGATCAATGAGGGAGATGGAACGACCTTACACTTACAAACCACACTTACTAATTATTTGAATCAAAACTTACCTCCTGGTGGAAAATAAAAATCAATTGTTCAGTACAGAGATCTATTCAGAACGTCGATCTCTCCTTAAGAAGACAATAATAGGATCGGGAGTGCTGCTATTTTTAGGGAATCAAGAGTCGAGCATCAATTTTAAAGATAATTGGTATCCTTACCGGCAAGACAGTACGTTCTTGTACTATTTTGGATTGAATTTCCCTGGATTGCATGCATTGATCGATCTCGACTCAGGTGCAGAAATTATTTTTGGGGACGACCTGACGCTTGATGAAATCGTGTGGACAGGACCACAACCAACGATGACTGCAATGAGTGCGAAAGTAGGCATTCTAGATACACGTCCTCTTGAAAAGATGAAAGCTTACCTTTCCCAAAGGGAAGTACATTATTTGCCTGTTTATCGACCTGAGCATGTAGTATTTTTGACTTCCCTATTAGATCGATCTTACACGGAGGTTGATTTGGAATATTCGTTGTCTTTTATCAAAGTAGTAGCTGCCCAACGAGCGGTAAAGAGTCCTGAAGAACTTTTATCATTGCATGAGGCGGCTTCGATCACTTCGCAAATTCATTTATGTTTGATGCAACAGGCCAAGGCAGGGATGAAAGAGTATGAATTAGCCAGCAGAGTACGTCAAGTGGCACATGAGCAAAACGTAAATATTTCCTTTCAGCCCATCGTTACCATTGATGGCCAGATTTTACACAATCATTATTATGGTAATACCCTATCTGGAGGGGATTTGTTGTTGTGTGATGCCGGAGCTGAATCCTCTCATCTGTATGCAGGAGACATGACCCGTACCTTCCCTGTAGATCCTACTTTCTCTACTTTACAAAAAGAGTTGTACGATGTGGTTCATCGATCACATCTTGCAGCCATTGCCACGTTAAAACCAGGGATCAAATTTTTAGACCTCCATTTATTGGCCTGTCGTGTTTTGGTTGAGGGCCTTGTGGAAGTAGGGATCATGAAAGGTCACCCAGAAGATGCCGTGGCTGCGGGTGCGCATACGATGTTTTTTCAATGTGGTTTGGGACACATGATGGGCTTAGATGTTCATGATATGGAAAATTTTGGAGAGGCCAATGTGGGTTATGACGATCAACTTAAAAAGAGTACTGCTTTTGGTTTAAAATCTTTACGGTTGGGAAAAGCATTGACTCCAGGTTATGTAGTGACCATTGAACCCGGCATCTATGTCATTCCTGAATTAATTAAACAGTACAAGGAAAAAGGGAGTTATAATGACTTCATCAATTATCCGTTAATTGAAAAACACGCTGATTTCGGAGGAATAAGAATTGAAGATGATTTTGTCATTACTACCGATGGCGCCCAGTTATTAGGAACGCCCTTGGCATCCAGTTCGGATGACATTGAGTCTGTAAGAAAAGCTGCCTTGTCGTGAGGAGGGTCTTGTTTTTTTCTATGGTATGGTTTACGCTTCACTTGAACGGACAATCAAACTATGATCGGCAAGACTCATTGCGTGGTGGAATCACACCAGAGCGTGCGTGGTGGGATGTAAGCTATTACCATTTAGCTATTGAGGTGAAACCAGATACCCGTGAGCTTATAGGGAGTAATCGGGTCTATTACCAAGTACTCGAGTCCCATGATGTCTTGCAGATAGATTTGCAAGCGCCCTTGAAGATTACCAAGGTCTTACAAGAGGGGCAGTCCTTGGATATTCGCTCAGAAGGGAATGCACATTTCATTACATTAACCAAATCCCAGGGAGTAGGCAACATGGAATCCATTCAAATATTTTATGTCGGCAAGCCACAGACGGCCAAGCGTCCTCCTTGGGATGGGGGCGTAACTTGGCAGCAAGACGCCAAGGGAATGGATTTCATTGCGACCTCTTGTCAAGGCTTAGGGGCCAGTGTCTGGTGGCCGAACAAGGATCATATGTACGATGAGGTAGATTCGATGCTCATGAGTATCGAAGTACCCCAAGCACTGGTGGACGTATCCAATGGACGTTTGAGGGATATTGAGCAAAATGATCAAAAAGGAACCAAAACCTATCATTGGTTTGTGGCCAATCCCATCAATAATTACGGAGTGAACATCAACATAGGAGATTATGTGAGTTGGTCATCACCTTATGTAGGCCTTAATGGATCCCTTGATGTGACGTATTGGGCACTTAGAGAAAATGAGGTCAAGGCCAAAAAACATTTTGTTGAAGTTCCACGGATGCTCGAGGCGTTTGAGTTTTGGTTGGGTCCCTATCCCTTTTATGAAGATGGTTTTCAACTCGTGGAGGCCCCGTATTTAGGGATGGAGCACCAGAGTTCGATCACCTATGGCAATCAATTTCAAAACGGTTATTTGGGTAGAGATGTAAGTGGAACGGGCTGGGGATTGAAATTTGATTTCATCATTGTCCATGAATCGGGCCATGAATGGTTTGCCAATAATGTTACTTTTAAGGATGCGGCTGATATTTGGATTCATGAAGGGTTTACTGCCTATTCGGAAAGTCTTTTTGTTGAATATTTTTATGGAAAGGCGGCAGGTCAGGAATATTGCCGGGGCACTCGAAAAGGCATTCGCAACAAATTTCCAATGATCGGCGATTATCATGTGAACAGCAGTCACCATGACAACGACGTATATTCAAAGGGTGCAAACCTCTTGAATACGTTGAGGCAGATTTTAAATGACGATGAGCGATGGAGACAAACCCTTAAGGGAATTGGAGCTGCATTTTATCACCAAACGGTTACCACGGAGCAAATAGAAACCTTTATGGCCGAGGAGATGGGATTGGAACTGCAGTCCTTTTTTGATCAATATTTGAGAACTTCCCAAATCCCCATCTTTGAATATCATACGGCGGGGGACAGCCTCATTTATCGATGGATTGAGACCTTGGAAGGATTTAATATGCCGATTGATCTCAAAATTGACAACGATTCGGTCAGGTTGACGCCCACGACTTCATGGCAAGCGTATCCACTCTCGCACCGCACCACCCCAGCGCTTGAAATTGATCCGAACTATTATATAGAGGTAAAGCCATTCAGATAGCACCTCGAGTAAGATCTAAGTATAATCTTGATAGCCTTATGATTGTTCCAAAAAGATTCAGTGAGGCATGGTCGTAAGACTGAAGAGAATTGAGGATTTAGATTAAGGATCTCGAAATAGAATGATATCTTTATGTTGACATTAATTTCTATAATTGAATGATTCTAACATTGAAATTAAGCAGTAGGAGAGCTTTTTATTCAAATAACTATGTACTGAAGCTCGGTTGATCGATATTTGAGGACCATCAATGGATTCTTCCACGGAGTATATGAAAGACATAGAAACTTGTATTGCTAATTTCTACAAAAAAGATGACGAAGTCTACCTCAATGTAGCCGCCTTAGCTCAAATAGGAGGTCCCGAAGTCATTGAACGTTTGTTGACATTGCTCTACGAAGAAGATCTAGATATTCAATACTTGGCCGTCAATACCCTTGCTCAAATAGAAGACAATCAATCCGCATTGTCAGGGTTATTTGCGGCCATTCATGATCCTAAGCTCAAAGCACGTAATGGAAGTCTGGTCGAGGCCCTTGAGGGTTTTGATGTCAGCGATCATTTTGTAGATATTCTTAAGTTATATCTCAATGGAGGTCTTAAAGCAGCAGCGATGGCAAAGCTTTTGCTAGACTATACAGAATTTAACATCAGCTCTCGTACCCTTAAAAAAGCCAAAAAACACGTCCATCATTTTGTTCACAACAGCCTCAAAGATGACCGTTATGAAACAAAAATGATTGAGGTAAAGGCAATTATTAAGGATTTAGAGATTTTGATTGATGCGGAAAAATAGCGCAAATATCGATGGAAAAATATGATGTCATTATCGTAGGCGTTGGATCTATGGGTTCAGCGACCCTTTGTGATTTGGCCAAAAAAGGGTTAAAGGTAATGGGATTGGAACAGTTCACCCTGGCCAATGAGTTGTCAAGCCACACAGGTCAAAGCAGATTGATCCGATTGGCCTATTTTGAGCACCCCAATTATGTTCCCTTACTCAAGAAAGCCTATGCTGGGTGGATACAAATTGAGTCAGATGCTGGTGTTAGCTTGTTGCATCAGACGGGGATTGCCTATTATGGAAAATCCGCAGGTCCTTTGATTTCAGGGATTCAGTCTTCGGTTTCCGCGCATGACTTGAACATGACATCGATATCAACGGATCATTATGCACCTCTAAAGATCCCTAAAGATTATAAGGGTTTATTTGAAGAGGTGGCAGGATTTATTACTCCTGAAAAAGCCATACGGACCTATGCCCAACAAGCCTTGAAGCAGGGCGCAATTCTTAGACAAAATGAAAGGGTGATTTCATGGCAGCAACACCCCAACCACATCGCCGTCCAAACCGATCAAGGTAGCTACCAAACCGATAGATTAATTTTAACTGCTGGGCCTCATATCCAATCTTTGTTATCCAGCTTCAAACCCAAGTTAACGATTACAAGGCAGTTGATTGGATGGTTAAATCCCTCTCGTTGGCAAGAGTTTTCAATAAATGATTTTCCATGTTGGGTAATCGAAGAGGAGGGAATACCGGGGATTTATTATGGCTTCCCTATCCTGCCCATTGAAGGATTTGATGGACCGATAGGTTTAAAAATAGCCTACCATGCTCCAGGAGAAGTTATCGAGCCTGAACAGGTAAAATCGTTTGACGAGTCGCAGGAAGCTGAACGACTTTTGGCGGTAAGTCGACATTATTTTCGGGATCAGAAGATGACAATGCTCAATATTAACAGCTGTATGTATACTTATTCGTCAGATGATGATTTTATCATAGACTACCTACCGCACACAGATGAGAAAATTATTTTAGCAACGGGTTTTAGTGGCCATGGATTCAAATTTGTCCCCGCCATTGGCGACGTCCTTTCTAGGATGGCTAGAGGATTAAGCGGAGAGGTAGACCTGACCTTTTTATCCTTGAACCGTTTTTGAGGTAAACGAGGTTTAATTTGAATATAGATTTTTCATGATCAAGTATTTATTTATATTAATAATATATCTTTATAAAGTAGCATATTTTTGACTTATTCTGCTCTTTAAATAGCTCCATTATTTCAGCAAAAACTTTTGCTAAAACCATTTTAAAACAAATAATTGAGATAATTTTTATTTAATTTTATATAAAAGTAACATATTTTAGGTTCATTACAAAGTTTCATTTACTTTGCAATAATATATTATTTTATTCGGTCATATTGTTTTTTTTAGTCATTCTATTGATTTTACTTTCTCTAAGCTAAAAAACTAACTCAATATTGGTTGAAGGTTACTAGAGAAATTTTCTAATCGATGCCCTTAACTATGTTTTTTAAACCTAATTTTATGAAAAATTCAATTTATGTCTATCCTTTTATTTTTTTCTTCTTTGCTTCTTTCATCGTAGAGGCACAAAGACCTATTGCTCACTTCGATTTTGAGAATGTGCGAGTGGAGCGCAGTGTTGTAGAAATGGTAAGAGGTGAAACATACGTGCCCAAAGAGGTATTTGGTTATGTCACAGAGACAGTCCATAATGTTGAGTATGATCTTGAAGGCAAATATTACAAACAGGTTAAGGGGGTAAGTGGTAATGCTTTGCTACTTGACGGATATACGGCTTACATAAATCTTGGAGCCATCTTTGATGAAGAGAACGACGATGCTCTTGTAAGGTCAATACCTGATATTGAAAATGCCAAATTCACTATCGAAACTTGGTTGGCACTTGGAGCTTATCCAAAAAATACTACTCCCCTGTGGAGTCATCGCCGGCCTATCTCTGAAGGTTCTGCTGAAGGGTATAGTCTTGAGTTAGATGCGTGGGGGCGGCCAGTTCTTAAAGTTGCAACCAAAAATGGTAAGACTGAGGATCTAATGAGTGACCAAACAATAAAGCTTAGAAAGTGGACGCATGTTGCTGCTAGCTATTCTTATGAATCAGGTATGTCACTATACATAGATGGAGAACTAATCGGGAATAGAAAGATTGAGGGAGGGTATGGTGAAATATCCGACCATGGACAGCTAAGTATACTGATAGGAAAGAGTAGAGTTCCTGCAAAACCTACTGGTACCATTCGGCCATATGGTACCAATTCATCTAATACCTATATTGATGGGATAATTGACGAAATCAAGCTTTTCGATCGCGTGCTGAGCGATGATGAGATCAAGAAGAGCTTCAAGCGAAATAGTACCAGTGAAGATCCTGAACTACCGGTGCGAAAATTACCTTCAGGCCCTCAAACACCAGGCGTTTTCAGGGCTGTAAACACAACGCTTGATTATTATCCTTCCTGGGATGCTCCTTGGGCCACAGGAGAGAATGCCGATATAGTAGTTCAATTTGATGAGTCTGACTGTAAGTTTGTTTTTTGGAGAGGAACGAGCTATATACCCAGTTGGGTTACCGAAAATGGGATTCACTATAATAATGGTTTCAATGAAGGCTGGAATGATCATGGAAGCTGCGAGCCTATGTCTGATAAAAAGGCCAAGTATTCTTCTGTTAAAATCGTAGAAAGTAATCCTGCCAGAGTAGTTGTAAAATGGAGGTATGGATTGGTGGATGTACTAGGGACTTTTGCCTTTGAAGATTCGGAAACAGGGTGGGGTGATTGGACCAACGAGACCTACTATATATACCCAGATATGACTGCAGTTCGTAAGGATGTATTGCTCAGTAATGCTCCTCACGCCGCACATGAATGGCAAGAAAGCATGATGGTGCTTTCACCAGGCCAGAGACCAGAAGATGTTCTTGAATACGCAGCATTAACACTAGGCAACATAGAGGGCGACACAAAAACCTTTTCATGGGAGCATCAAGTGCCTCCCGGTAACCCTCAAGAGCCCAAAGATAAGAGTGCTCAGATTATAAATACTAAATCCGAATACAGACCATTTTCTGCTATTAGAGCACAGGACATTGATGGGATGGATGTCTACGCCGGAGAGATTCGTAGGGAGGTTAGTGTCTTTCCGTGGTGGAACCACTGGCCGGTTGCCCCTCGTCCTACAGACGGTCGATACGCAAATTATGAAGATCGGGCGGCGCATGCTTCACTTTCACACTGGTTTTGGAACGAGTATGAATCCACTGACCGATCAATGGCTAAAATTATGCTCTGCGGTATGATCAAAGGTGATATACAGGATGTTATCCGCCTGAATCGAAGTTGGTCAAACCCAGCGGAAATTTCAGTAACGGGAGCAGAGTTGGCGAATTACCGACCGGATGAAAAAGCTTATTATATTTCTGAAGTAGAGGAAATTGTGAATGTGGAGTTGAATAGTGGTCCTGATTCACCCATTGTGAACCCTGCTTTCGTAATCAAAAACTGGGGTAACTCACAAATTGAGATAACGGTCAATGGCATTAAAAAAGAGATCAGTAAAAATTTGCGAGTGGGATATAAAAATACACTTGAATCCAAAGATATCATCATATGGATGAGAAATAACAGTGATGATAATTTAAAAATCATCTTTAAAAAAATATAAGTAAAAAACGAGTAAAATCAGAATAGGTTATTATGGGATATTATGAAATTTGAACTTATTAATTTTCGTATATATCATTTGTTAATTAATCAAGGTAAGAGGGTATTTTTGTTTTCCTTATTATATGCATTTTTGTTTGCTTCCGTCAATGCTCAGAACAGTAGTGTGGTGGGAATCGTTACTGATGAATCTGGGAATCCCCTGCCGGGCGTTCTTATTCAGTTAGCTGCAGAGCCTAGTAAAGGAACAATTTCCGATGTGAATGGATATTACAAATTAGAGGCCTCACCAGTAGATATTCTAAAATTCTCATTTATTGGATATATTTCACAGGAAATTACTGTTGGACTGCAGTCAGTGATCAACATAAAATTTGAAACCGATATTACTGCCTTGGAGGAAATAGTGGTAGTTGGTTATGGTGTTCAAAAAAGGGAAAACCTTACAGGATCGGTAACTCAAGTAACTCCAGAGGCTTTGGCTGATCGTCCGACAATTAATCTTTCAGAATCATTATCAGGATTGGTGCCAGGGCTACAAATAAGCACACCAAGTGGCGAGATCGGTGCGAGCTCATCTTGGAATATACATGGACCAAATACAATAGGTGGAGGAAGTAGCGGAGGTGCCTTGATTTTGGTGGACGGGATTGAAACCAATCCTGATTTGATTAATCCAAATGACATTGAGAGCATAACGGTTCTTAAGGATGCAGCGTCCACAGCAATTTACGGATCGCGTGCACCTTATGGGGTTGTTTTAATTACTACTAAAAGCGGAAAAAATTCGTCCGGACCTCAATTTAATTTATCAACTAATTTGCAGTGGCGAACTGCAATATCTGATTGGGATCTTTTAACAAACGGCAGACAATATGCCGAGTTCTTTAATGATTTGAATATCAATACATTTGGTCTTGTTGATGAGAGTTTTGGATTTCTAGATTCCTGGTTTACTGAATACGATCGGCGGATGAGTAATCCAGATTTATCAAAAGTTGAAGATGGAAATTACATGATCAACTTTCTCGGTATGAGTGTAACTGATGCTCCCGATTATTATCCATGGATACAAGGATTTTCCAATACGGATTGGTTTACAGAATTACATCGAAAAAATGCACCCACGGAAAATTATAATTTCAATGTATCTGGTGGTTCAGATAAAGTCTCATACTACCTTTCCCTGGGGTATCAAAACAGGGATGGTTTAAAAAGTCATTTGGTGACAGAAAATGAGAAGCGTTACACGATGAAAGCTCGTATTGATGCTGATGTAACAAGTTGGTTTAGCGTAGGGTTTCAAACGTTATTTTCGAATTTTGTGAGGGATCTGCCGGTTTCTTCGGGATTTATAAACCCAGTCAATTTACATCCGACGATTCCTGTTAAGGATCCCAATGGTAATTATTTGAGAGGATCACTTAATGAGTTAGTTGATGGAGGCCGTAGCCATGAGAATGTTCGAAACTATAATAATACGCTTACTGCTACGCTAACCCCATTGACTGACCTTACCATTAAGAGTAATTTTACATGGAAAAACTATAATTTGAATAATGAGTCATTTGAGCAACAATATCCATTTTTTTACACATCTTCAGGAAGACCGGTGGTCTTTGGGTGGCAAGGGCGACAAGATGCTATAACAAGAATTGAACAGACTTCAACCTATCAAAACTTTGATTTAACAGCTAATTATATGAAAATCTTGGGAAATCATAATTTCTCCGTTTTACTGGGAATGCAGGCTGAGGAAGATTATTTACTAGGAGTGTCTGCTACTCGTGGGGGAATGATTCTACCAGTTCCTTCCTTCAACTTTGCCTTTGGCAATAGTATTGATTTGAGTGATGAGGTAGCTGAATGGAGTACTTTGGGCTATTTTGGAAGGCTAAATTATAATTATCAAGGGAAGTATTTATTGGAATTTAATGTTCGAAGGGCAGCTGCTTCTCGGTTTGCCGAGGAGAGTAGATGGGGTACATTTGGAGGGATTTCAGCGGGATGGAATATTCTTAATGAGGGTTTCTTGGTAATTAATGAAAGTTTTATGGATGCTTGGAAACTTAGATTTTCTTATGGCGTTACTGGAAATGCTAATGTCGATAGAATCTATCCAGCGAGTACAGTTCAGGGCAGTATACGAAACTATTATTTTAATGGGCAAAGATTACCTCAGTTGCCTACTCCTGAATTGGTAAATACTGATCTCACATGGGAAAAACCCCAGAAATTTGTTGCGGGGACTGATCTATCAATGTTGGATGGAAGGTTGAATCTCACTTTTGACTGGTATCAACAAGTCACTAAAGATATGGTCGGACCTGCTCCCCCAAAGCCAGATCTTTTAGGTGCTGAGATGCCTAGCGAAAACAATACAGAATTGACTACAAAAGGTTTCGATTTGAGTCTTGCTTGGAGAGATAGATTAGGTGAGGTAGGCTATAGCATAGGCATGAACTTGAATAGATGGAAAGCGGAAGTAACTCAATATTATAACCCTGACGGGACACTTGATGGAATCAATACGGATGAAGTTTACTACAGAGGCCAGCAGTGGGGAGAGATATGGGGATTAACCACTGATAAAATTTTATCTTCGGAAGAGGATGTCGTAGCATATAATGCATTGAATTTTGATAATGTAACTACTCAAAATGATATGGTGAAACAGGGAAGTATTGCTTATAAAGATCTCGACGGAGATGGAAATATTGATTTCGGAGAGTTACAACTTGAAAACCACGGTGATTGGAGTGTGATCGGCAATACCATTCCTGATCTTTTCTATAATTTTATAGTTGACGTTGATTGGAAGGGGTTTGATGTTCGAGTTTTTCTTAATGGTCAAATAGGTGGAGATTGGGATCCGGGAATCGAGTCTGCAGAAGACGGTTGGGCAAGCTCATCGACAACACATTTTTTTGCTTCAGGTGGATTTGATATGATGTTGCTCACAAACGACAACTATGAGAACTATTGGCGAGAGGATAGAAAAGATGCTTACTTTTTTGCTCCATTTGATGGTGATTATGGAGGGAACTGGGGGCAGATTAATGCACGCTCTCAAACACGCTATCTACAAGATTTGACTTATCTCAGAATTCAAAATATACAATTGGGATATACGCTGCCGGTAGGATGGATTAATAGGATGAGCCTAACTCAGTGTAGAGTCTATGCCAGTATAGAAAACTTATATACGTTTCAGCGATTACGTGTGGGAGATCCCGCATTGCCTGGTTTGAATTACCCTCGTCAGCGCTCTGTTTCTGTTGGAGTTAATATTAAGTTCTAAAATCTGATATGTAAGTATTTATGAAAAAGATAATATTCAAATTAATCGTAGCTTGCATCTACTTATTTGCCCTAACGGGTTGTGAAGAAGATTTTTTGGACAAGAATCCACAAACAAGTAAGTCTCTTCAATCATTTGGGTCAGTTGAAGAGATGCGTGCATATCTCAATCAATTTTATTCTGATGAAAGTGGAGATATTATCATGGGC
>MDTB01219094.1_pt1 | contig 25345 bp, 37 predicted proteins | sample 811161 | NCBI WGS metagenome assembly MDTB01 (sample SAMN05326650, study PRJNA326480) | marine metagenome | isolation source: seawater | place: Mediterranean Sea | collected 2009
GAATGCGGCCATAGAGGGTTTGTAGCCCCGTAAAAGGAGATAAAATTGAGCATAGGCTTAATAGGTAAAAAATCTGGTATGTCACGTCTTTTTCTTGAAGACGGAGAATCTATTCCTGTAACTGCTGTTTCAGTTTGTGGTAATTTTGTTGCTGACATCAAAACTGTTGAAAAGAATGGCTACAATGCTCTCGTAGTATCAAAAATCAACAAATCTAACAACTTCAAAAGAGCACAAAAAGAATTTTTTAAGAAAGTAAACATTGATCCTGGTTCTTTGGCTGAGTTTAAATTAAATGATGATCAAATAACCCATGAAGTAGGAGCTCATCTTACTGCCGATATATTTGAAGTTGGACAGCATGTAGATGTTACAGGAATTTCTAAGGGTAAAGGTTATGCTGGAGTTATAAAAAGACATAATTTTGCAATGCAAGATGCAACTCATGGTAATTCACTAGCACACAGGGCTCATGGGTCTATAGGACAATGTCAAACTCCTGGAAGAGTTTGGAAGGGTAAAAAAATGTCAGGCCATATGGGCAACGTACAAAAAACAGTCCAAAGTTTAAAGATAGTTGAAATGGATATAGAGAATAGCATTCTATATGTCAAAGGCGCTATTCCTGGATTTAATGGATCCCAAGTAAAAATAAAACCTTCAGTTAAAAAATCATGAAAATAGAGCTTTTATCAAATACAAAAAATAAAGATATATCTATATCTAGTGAACTTTTTAGTAAAGAATTTAATGAGTCTCTTATTCATCAAGCGGTTGTTAGTTTTATGGCATCTTCTAGGCAGGGAAGCGCAAAACAAAAGAATAGATCAGAAGTTAGAGGCGGAGGTAAAAAACCTTATCGACAAAAAGGAACTGGCAGAGCTAGAGCAGGAACTATTAGAAGTCCTTTATGGCGAGGCGGTGGTGTAACTTTTGCATCTAGACCAAGAGACTTTAGTAAGAAGATTAATAAAAAAATGTATCGAGCTGCAATTAAATCTATTTTTTCTGAGCTTGTTCGGCAAAATAGGCTTGTAGCAATTGAAAAACCTGTGCTTGAAAAACCAAAGACTAAAGAGATTGCTAGCTTTCTAAATGAGTTTTCTCTGAGCAAAGTTCTCATAATTACAGAAGAACTTGATATCAACCTATATCTCTCTGCTAGAAATATTCCAAATGTTGACGTTATAACTGTTAGAGAAATAAATCCAATTAATCTCCTTAAGCCGCAAAAGGTTGCTGTAACAAGTGAAGCATTAAAGCAAATCGAGGATTGGATAAATGGGTAACGAAAAACTTTACACATTAATAAAGTCTCCGATAATTACGGAACAAACAGCTGGCCTAGGTGAAAACCTCAAACAAGTTGTATTTAAGGTAGATTTATCAGCTAATAAAAGAGAAATCAAAAAAGCTGTTGAAGAATTATTTAAAGTAGAAGTTTTAAAAGTAAATACTTCCATAGTTAAAGGAAAAACAAAAAGAAACAGATTTGGAATTTATAAGAAATCAAATTATAAGAAGGCATTCGTATCAATAAGTGATGATTCTGAGATTCAATTTGAGGGTATAAACTAATGGCTATAATTAAATCTAAACCAACTTCTCCTGGAAGAAGAGGCCTAATTTCAGTTAAGTCTGATTTGTATAAAGGCAAGCCACATAAATCACTTATAGAGCCTAAATCTAAAAATGGTGGAAGAAATAACAATGGAAGAATAACCGTCAGACATCAAGGTGGAGGCCATAAACAACACTACAGAATAATAGACTTTAAAAGAAATAAATTTGATATACCTGCATCTGTAGAAAGAATTGAGTATGACCCAAATAGATCAGCTCATATTGCTCTATTAAAATATCTTGATGGAGAAAGAAGATACATTATTGCTCCTTCTAAATTAAATGTTGGTGATGAGGTTATATCTGCTGACAGCTGTGAGATTAAGGTTGGTAACTCTATGAAGCTTAAAGATATCCCTTTGGGTACTAATGTCCATTGTGTTGAATTAAAGCCTATGAAAGGTGCTCAAATTGCAAGAAGTGCAGGGACATCAGCCAGGCTAGTAGCCAAGGAAGGAATTTATGCAACTCTTAGACTTCAATCTGGTGAGACTAGAAAAGTTCTTTGGGAGTGTAGGGCTACTTTAGGAACAGTATCTAATCAAGAAAATAATTTAAAATCTTTAGGAAAAGCTGGCGCCAAACGTTGGAGAGGTGTGAGACCAACTGTCAGGGGTGTAGCTATGAATCCAGTTGATCACCCACACGGCGGTGGAGAGGGAAGAACTTCCGGTGGAAGACATCCATCAACTCCATGGGGAGTTCCAACCAAAGGATATAAAACAAGAAAAAATCAAAGAACTGATGATTTAATTATAAGAAGAAGGGGTAAAAAGTAATATGCCTAGATCATTAAAAAAAGGACCTTTCGTAGATTTATCTTTATCAAAAAAAGTTGATGAAGCAAATGCAAATAATGATAAAAAACCAATTAAAACTTGGTCAAGAAGGTCTATGATAATTCCATCAATGGTTGGACTAACAATTTCTGTCCATAATGGAAGACAGCATATTCCAATTTTTATTAATGAGGATATGGTTGGTCATAAACTAGGTGAATTTGCTACTACAAGAACTTTTAAAATGCATTCAGGAGACAGAAAGGCTTAATTATGGAAACTAGAGCATACCTAAAAGGTACAAGACTATCTCCTCAAAAAGCTGCTTTAGTGGCAGATCAGATAAGAGGTAAAAAAATTGATGAAGCGATGGATTTTTTGACTTTTAATAAGCAAAAGGGCTCAGCAGTCATCAAAAAATTACTGGAATCTGCAATTGCAAATGCTGAAAATAATAATAACTCTGATATTGATAAATTGTCTGTAAAATCAATTATCGTTAATCAAGGTATGAGGCTCAAAAGAATGAAGCCAAGAGCAAGAGGCAGGGCAGATAGAATTATAAAACCAACATGCCACATTGAGATAATTTTGGTAGAGGGAGACAAATAATGGGACAAAAGGTAAACCCAAATGGTTTTAGATTAGGCATTTCTAAGAAGCAGAATGCAAACTGGTACGCAAAGGGAAAGGATTTTTCTAAGAACTTAATTGAAGATCTTAAAGTCAGAAACCATTTAGCCACAAAATTAAAAAATTCTTCAATCAGCAAGATAGAGCTTGAAAGAACGGCTGATACATTTATTGTAAACATTCATACTGCTAGACCGGGCATAATCATTGGCAAGCGTGGTGAAGAAATTGAAAATTTAAAAAAAGCAGTAGAAAAAATTGTGAAGGGACCATCGCAAATAAATATCAAAGAAGTAAAAAAGCCCGACCTAGATGCAACAATACTTGCAGAGGGTGTTGCACAGCAACTTGAAAAAAGAGTTATGTTTAGGCGAGCTATGAAAAGAACAGTTCAAAGCGCATTAAGACAAAGTGCTAAAGGAGTTAGGATTGAAGTTTCTGGAAGGCTAAATGGGGCTGAAATTGCAAGAACAGAATGGTACAGAGAAGGAAGAGTTCCATTACACACACTGAGAGCAGACATCGACTATGGAACTGCAGAGGCCTTAACAACATATGGAATTATTGGTGTAAAAGTATGGGTATTTAGAGGTGAGATTACTGAAGATCCTTATAAGAAAGATGGAGCTAATTAAGTAATATGTTACAACCGAAACAAACAAAATTTAGGAAAATGCATAAGGGCCGAAATAGAGGCTTAGCTCAAAATGGTAATACTATTGCTTTTGGAAGATTTGGTCTAGTTGCATCCGACAGAGGTAGGATTACTGCAAGACAAATTGAAGCTGCCAGAAGGGCTATGACTAGATACATTAAGAGAGGTGGAAATATTTGGATTCGAATTTTTCCTGACAAACCTATTACTAAGAAACCATTAGAAGTAAGAATGGGCAAAGGTAAAGGTAATGTTGAATACTGGGTTGCTTTAGTTCAACCAGGAAAAGTAATGTTTGAAATGGCTGGGGTTGAAGAAGAGCTTGCTAGGGAAGCTTTCAGACTAGCATCTGCAAAACTACCAATAAAAACTCATTTTATAAAGAAGGATCTATAAATGAACAAAGAATTAGTAGATTTAAGAAAGAAAAATTTAGAACAGTTAAGTGCTGAGCTTATATCTGCTAGGGAGTCTCAATTTGGATTAAGGATTAAACACAAAACAGGTCAACTAAATGAAACTAGTGAATTAAGAAAGATTAGAAAAAAAATCGCAATGATAAAAACAATTATCAATGAAATTAAATTAAAGGATAAGGAATAATGGAAACAACTAACCCAAGGATTTTAACAGGCGTTGTAACTAGCAATAAGTCAGATAAAACTGTTACTGTAAAAATTGAAAGAAAAGTTAAACATCCTTTATATGGAAAAGTTATAAAACGAGCAACAAAGGTGCATGCACATGACGAAGACAATTCAGCATCTATTGGAGATATTGTTTCCGTGAAAGAATGTAGGCCTTTATCAAAAACAAAGACTTGGACTCTGGTATCGGATACATTAAGCCAAACATCTGAAGAAAATATGGAGAAAGAATAATGATTCAAATGCAATCCCTTCTGAAGATAGCTGACAATAGTGGCGCTAGGAGTGTTATGTGTATAAAGGTTCTTGGTGGCTCAAAAAGAAGATATGCGAATATTGGAGACGTTATTAAGGTTGCAATTCGTGAAGCAATTCCAACCGGCAAAGTTAAAAAAGGACAGGTTGTTGACGCACTTATTGTAAGAACAAAAAAAGGAGTAAGAAGAAGAGATGGATCTTTAATTAAATTTGATGAAAATGCGGCTGTACTTATTAATGCTCAAAAAGCTCCAATTGGCACAAGAGTTTTTGGGCCAGTTACAAGAGAATTAAGAGACGGAAAACATATGAAGATATTATCACTTGCTCCTGAGGTTATATAAGATGAAAAATCAGTCAGTCCCAACAAAGCTAAGATCAGGTGATGAAGTGATTGTCATTGCTGGAAGAGATATAGGGAAAAAGGGCACGTTAAGAGAAATACAAAAAAATAAGAATAAAGGCATCGTTACAGGAATTAATATGGTAAAGAAACATACAAAACCAAATCCTGAAATGGGTGTAACTGGTGGGGTTGTTGAACAAGAGGCCGCTATCGAATTATCAAATTTGGCAATATGGAATCCTAAAAAGAAATCTAAAGATAAGATTTCATATTCAACAACTAAAGAAGGTAAAAAAATTAGATTATATAAGTCAGACGGAGTTGAAATTAAATAATGGCTAATTTAAAAGAAAAATATAACAAAGAACTTCGCCCTGCTCTGAAAGAAGAGCTTGGTATAGAAAATATAATGGCTGTTCCAAAGATAACAAAAGTTGTTATTAATATGGGTGTTGGAGAAGCTGCCAATGATAAAAAGCATTTGGAGTCAGCACTACAAAATTTAACTGTAATAGCTGGACAAAAACCAGTTGTTACTAAAGCAAGACAGTCTGTTGCTAGTTTTAAAATTAGAGAGGGATGGCCCTTGGGCTGTAAAGTTACCTTGCGAGGTAACAAAATGTATGATTTTATTGAGAGGTTGATCGTTATTGCAATTCCTAGGGAAAGAGATTTTAGAGGCTTAAATCCCAAGTCTTTTGACCAGCAGGGTAATTATAATTTTGGCATTAAAGAACAGATCATTTTTCCTGAGATTAATTATGACAATATTGACAACATAAGAGGTATGGATGTTTGTATTAACACAACAGCATCATCTCAAGAACATGCAAGAGCTCTTTTAAAAGCTTTTAATTTTCCATTTAAACAAAGGTAAGATCATGGCAAAGAAATCAATGATAGCAAGAGAAGTAAAAAGAATTAAAACTGTTGCAAAGTATGCAGATAAAAGGGCTGCTCTAAAGAAGATTATTAATGATGAAAGTTTGTCAAGTGAAGAAAGGTATGAGGCGCGAGTAAAGTTTCAAAAACTCCCAAGAAATGCAAGCCCCTCTCGTGTGGTAAGAAGGTGTCAGGTTACAGGAAGACCTCATGCGGTATATAGAAAATTTGGTTTAAGCCGAATTAAGCTAAGAGAAGCTGCTATGAGAGGAGATATACCTGGTTTAGTTAAATCAAGTTGGTAATATTATGAGTTTTCAAGATCCAATAGCAGATTGTTTAACAAGAATTAGAAACGGATTAATGCGTGGCAAAAATAATGTTTCAATTCCATATTCAAAACTAAAACATGATCTGGTTAATGTTTTAATTTCAGAAGGCTATCTTAAATCATGTAAGAAAACATCTATTGAAAATAAAGCAATGATAGAAGTTGAGCTTAAGTATCATGATGAAGCGCCTGTTATTAAAGAGTTAAAAAGAATCAGCAAGCCTAGTTTAAGAAAGTATTCTAGTGCATCTGATTTTGATTCAGTTAAAGGCGGCTTGGGCGCATATATTATTTCTACAAATCAAGGCTTAATGACTGATAAGGATGCTAAAGCAAAGAATGTAGGTGGTGAAATTTTGTGTGAGGTATTTTAATGTCAAGAGTAGCAAAAAATCCAATAACTATTCCTGAATCGGCTACCGTAAGTATCGATAACAATATTGTTAAGGTTAAAGGGTCTAAAGGAGATTTAGAATTTAATATCCCTTCTTCAGTATCTCTTGAAATAAATGACGCTACCATTTCTGTTAGTTATGATGAAGGAAATCAACAATCAGTTGCTTTAGCGGGGACTACTAGGTCATTAGTAAATAATATGATTATTGGAGTCACTGAAGGTTTTGAAAAGAAATTAGAGCTAATTGGTGTGGGTTACAGAGCTAAAGCTTCAGGGAAGCTGCTTGAATTAACTCTAGGTTTTTCTCACCCTATCAAATATCAACTACCAGATGAAGTTGAGGTCGAGACTCCATCTCAGACAGAAGTTGTTCTGAAAAGCCACAATAAACAACTTTTAGGTCAAGCTGCAGCAGAAATTAGAGCATTTAGACCTCCTGAACCATATAAAGGTAAGGGCGTTAGATATTCTGATGAGCAAGTTAAAAGAAAAGAGGCTAAAAAGGCTGCTGGGGCAGGTGCATAATGAGTACTAAAAATTTATCAAGGTTAAGAAGAGCAAAGAAATCTAGATTCAATATAAGAAATCAAGAATCACCAAGATTAACAGTGTATAGATCTTCTCAACATTTTTATGCTCAAATCTTTGATAGTCTTGGATCAAAGGTAATTGTTTCAGCATCAACTACTGAAAAAGATTTAAAAATTAATTCTAATAACTTAGAAGCAGTTGTAAAACTTGGTCAGAAAGTTGCTGAAAGAGCATTAGAAAGCGGCATCAAGAAAGTAGTTTTTGATAGATCTGGTTATAAGTATCATGGTCGAATAAAGGCATTGGCAGATTCTGCCAGAGAAGCAGGATTGGAGTTTTAATTATATGAAAGATAATAATGCAATGAATAATCAGCAGGTAGACGCTCTTGAAGAAAAGTTAGTTCAAGTAAATAGAGTAGCGAAGGTAGTTAAAGGTGGAAGAATATTTGGTTTTACAGCTTTAACAGTTGTTGGTGATGGAAATGGCAGAGTTGGTTTTGGAAGAGGAAAAGCAAAAGAAGTTCCTATCGCTATTCAAAAAGCTATGGAAAATGCAAGAAGAAGTATGGTTGAAGTTGATCTAAACAACACAACTCTTTGGTATCCAATTAAAGCCAAACACGGTTCGGCTAATGTATATATGCAACCAGCATCTGAGGGTACAGGCATCATTGCTGGTGGAGCAATGAGAGCGGTTCTGGAGCTTGCAGGAGTTCAAAATGTTTTAGCTAAATGCTATGGATCTACAAATCCTGTAAATGTTGTTAGGGCTACTATAAATGCATTAAGTGCAATGGAGTCACCAGAAACTGTTGCATTAAGAAGAGGCAAAAAGTTAGAAGAAATATCATGAGTAAAGATAAATTAATAAAAATTAAACTTGTCAAAAGTGGTATTGGAAGAATGGAGAATCATAAGCTTTGTATAAAGGGCCTTGGATTCAAAAAACTCAATCAAATATTAGAGGTTATTGATACACCAAGCAACAGAGGAATGATTAATAAAATCTCAGATATGTTGGAGATACTGGAAAATTAAAAATGAGCGAAGAATTAAATAATACAATGAACCTTAACACGATTTCAGATGAAGGCTCATCAAAGAAAAGAAAGAGAGTTGGACGAGGAATAGGCTCAGGTCATGGCAAGACCTCTGGAAGAGGACATAAGGGTCAGAAATCAAGATCTGGTGGAAATATTAGACCCGGATTTGAGGGTGGTCAAATGCCATTACAGATGAGATTACCTAAATTTGGTTTTTCATCAAGAGTTAATAACTACTCTAAAGAATTAAATGTTAAAAATTTAAATGGAATGGACGTAGTTAATTTAAAAACTTTAAAAGAGGGTAAATTGATAAGTAAATCTGTTCAAAAAGTTAAGATATTTGGCAATACTAAGCTTGATTCTAAAATAACAGTAGAAGGAATATCAGTTTCAAAAGGTGCAAAAGAATCAATTGAAAATGCCGGCGGAAAAGTAGTTGATGCAATTCAGATAGAAGAAGCTCAAACAGCTAAAAAAGTTAATAAGGATGATCAAAAATAATGAGTAGCCAAGGAAACATGAGCGATCTTTGGAAGCGATTACGTTTCGTTTTATTCGCTATTCTTGCATACCGAATTGGTACTCATATCCCTATACCTGGAATTAACCCTACTCAAATTGAACGATTTTTTACAGAAACTGGCGATGGAACAATACTTCAAATGTTCAACTTGTTTTCTGGTGGCGCATTAGAACGAATGAGTATCTTTGCTTTGAATGTTGTTCCATATATTTCTGCTGCAATTATTATGCAGCTTTTTTCTAATTCTATCCCCTATCTTAAAGAGCTAAAAAAAGATGGTCAGGCAGGACGAAATAAAATTACACAATATACAAGATATGGAACAGCAGTATTAGCATTTATTCAAGCATCTGCATTGGCAGCAACATTATCAGCAACAGAAGATTTTACAACTGTTTCAGGCCCTGCATTTTTTGTGCCTGCTGTATTCTCAATTGTAGCAGGAACAATGTTCTTGATGTGGTTGGGTGAACAAGTCTCTGAAAGAGGTATTGGTAATGGTATTTCTATTATTATTGCAACAAGTATACTTACTGGTATTCCTGGAGCCATAGGACAAGCATTTGATTTAGCATTTAATCAACAATTAAGCATTCTTCTTTTATTAGCGATTGGATTACTTTCAATGGTAATTATTGCGGTGGTTGTTTATGTGGAGAGGGGTCAAAGAAGAATAACAGTCAATTATGCACAAAGACAACAAGGCAGAAAACTTATGCAAGCTCAAACGAGTCATCTTCCTTTTAAAGTAAATATGGCAGGAGTTATACCTGCAATTTTTGCAAGTACCTTTCTTTTATTTCCTGCTTCAATATCAACATGGTTTGGTGAAAGTTCAGGTTTTCTTCAAAGTTTTTCTCTAGCCCTTGGACCTGGACAACCACTTTACATAATAGTTTTTGCAGGATTAATAATTAGTTTTTGCTTTATTTGGCTGGCCTTAACATTTGATACAAAAGATGTTTCAGATAATCTTAAGAGATCTGGTGCTTATATAGCTGGCATCAGGCCAGGAGAGCAAACAGCAAATTATATTGATTCAGTTTTGGCAAGATTGACTGTTTTTGGAGCAATATATTTAACATTAATTTGTTTACTTCCATTAGCACTGATAAATTTTGCTGGAATCTCTCCAACGATTGCAGTTGGAGGAACATCGGTTTTGATTATAGTGGTAGTTTTGATGGATTTTATGGCACAAGTTCAATCTCACATGATGTCATCTCAATACGCCTCATTAATGAAAAAGGCTAATTTAAAAAATTACAAAAGATAATATGAAAGTTAAAGCATCAGTTAAAAAAATATGCAGAAATTGCAAAATCGTTAGAAGAAATGGGGTCTTATTTGTGATTTGTAAAACTGACCCAAAACATAAACAAAGGCAGGGTTAAATTATGGCAAGGATTGCAGGAGTAAACATACCAGAAAATAAACATGTAGAGATTTCATTAACTCATGTTTTTGGTATTGGGAGAAAAACAGCACAAAACATATGTGAAGGATTAAAGATTGACTATACAAGAAAAATATCTGATCTTTCAGAGGAAGAAATTGAAGCGATAAGAAATGCTGTATCAGAATATGTTGTAGAAGGTGATCTAAGAAGAAACATAAGCACAAATATTAAACGTTTAATGGATCTAGCAAGTTATAGAGGAATAAGGCATAGAAGAAAACTGCCAACAAGAGGTCAGAATACCAAGAATAATGCAAGAACAAGAAAAGGGCCTAAGAAGCCAATGAGAGGATAATAATGGCAACAAAAGGAAAGAAAAATAAGAAGATAGTTACTGATGGCGTAGCTCATATACATTCATCATTTAATAACACTATTGTTACTATTACCGACAAACAAGGAAATACTATTTGCTGGGCAACTTCAGGGGGTTCTGGTTTTAAGGGCTCAAGAAAAAGCACCCCATTTGCCGCTCAAATAGCTGCTGATAAAGCTGGAAATGCTGCTAAAGAATTTGGAATGATTAACTTAGATGTAAAAGTTAAAGGACCTGGTGGTGGAAGAGAATCTGCAATTAGATCTCTTAATTCATGCGGTCTTAAGATAAAAAGCATTACAGATGTAACACCTCTTCCGCATAACGGATGTAGACCATCCAAAAAGAGAAGAGTATAACGGAGAATTAAATGGCTAGATATAGAGGACCATCATTAAGACTTTCAAGAAGAGAAGGAACCGACTTGCTTCTAAAAAGTGGAGTAAGAGCAATTGAATCTAAATGTAATATGGATACTGTTCCAGGAGATCACGGTGCCAGAAGAGGAAGGCTTTCGGATTATGGGTTACAGCTTAGAGAAAAACAGAAAGTTAGAAGAATGTATGGTGTTTTAGAGAAACAATTTAGAAATTATTACAAGAAAGCTGCTGCCTCAAAAGGAAATACTGGTGAGAATTTACTTTCTCTCCTTGAAAAAAGATTGGACAACGTTGTTTATAGAATGGGTTTTGGTTCAACAAGAGCAGAAGCTAGACAAATGGTTTCACATAAAGCATTCATGGTTAATGGAAAAGTAGTTAATATTCCTTCATATCAAGTTCAAGCTGGAGATGAAATAGAGGTAAGAGAATCAAAAAAAGGACATTTAAGAATAGCTGCGGCTTTAAAGATTGCTGATTCTAGAGAAGAATGTGATTGGCTTGAGGTTGATGCTACAAGTTTTAAAGGGGTATTTAAATCTGTTCCAGATAGAACAGATCTGAGTACAGAAATTAATGAAAATCTTATAGTTGAGCTTTACTCAAAATAATATAACAAAGGCGGAGAAAATTATGCAAACATCAGTAATAGACTTATTAGTACCAACTGAAATTCAAGTTGATGACGTATCATCAACTTTATCAAAAATTACACTTGAGCCTTTAGAGCGAGGTTTTGGACATACTTTAGGTAATGCTTTAAGAAGGATACTTCTTTCATCTATGCCTGGTGCCGCAGTAACGGATGTATCAATTGACGGAATCTCCCACGAATACAGTACTATCGAGGGAATCAGAGAAGATGTAATTAACATATTACTTAATATTAAGGATATGCCTATCAACTTAATTGAAGGTGATTCTGCAGAGGTAATGCTGGATATAACTGGGCCTTGCGATGTTCTTGCTTCATCTTTTGATGTCCCAGGAAATGTTGAGCTTGTAAATCAAGACTTTCACATAGCTACAATAGTTGACAAAGTTAATCTTAAAATGACATTAACAGTTAAAACTGGAAGAGGTTATGAGCCTGCTGATTTGAGAGAAGATGAAGATAGGGTGGTTGGAGCTCTTAAAGTTGATGCTTCTTTCAGCCCTGTTAGAAGGGTTTCTTATACTGTTGATAATGCAAGATCTGGAAAAAGAACAGATTTAGATAAATTAGTAGTTGAATTAGAAACCGATGGAACGCTTGATCCAAAGATGGCTATTGAGCATTGCGCAACAATTCTACAGCAACAACTAGGAGCTTTTGTTGATTTAGATGCAATTGCTGAACAAGAGGCTAAAAAGGATCAAAATGACTTTGATCCAATTCTATTGAGATCTATAGAAGAATTAGAGCTTACAGTCAGATCAACAAATTGTCTCAAGGCTGAAAGCATATTTCTTATTGGAGATTTAATTCATAGATCTGAGTTTGATTTGCTTAAAACTCCAAACCTTGGAAAGAAATCTTTAAATGAGATAAAAGATGTCTTAGCTTCTAAGAATCTTTCTTTGGGTATGAATGTTGAAAACTGGCCTCCAGTAGGATAAAAAAATGAGACATAAAAAATCAGGCAGAAAATTTAACAGAAACTCCTCTCATAGAAAGGCGTTATTTAAAAACCTTGCTATAGCTCTTATAGAGAGAGATATTATTAAAACAACACTCCCTAAAGCTAAAGAATTAAGAAGATTTATTGAGCCATTAATTACTATTGGAAAAAATGATAGTGTAGCTAACCGAAGAAATGCTTTTCGTAAATTAAGATCTGACTCTGCAGTTGCAAAACTTTTTACTGAAGTTTCTGTAAATGCTAAAGATAGGAATGGCGGTTACACAAGAATTATAAAGGCAGGATTTAGACCTGGTGATAAGGCTGACATGGCATACATAGAGCTTGTCGATAGGGTTATTGAAGGTTCAGAGGATGATATTAAGCCTGAGTTAAAAGAAAAAGAATCTGCTGCTTAGTTCAGAATTTCTTTTAAGAAGTGACCTGTGTAAGAAGCTTTGTTTTTAGAAACATCTTCTGGAGTTCCTTCAGCTACAATCATACCCCCATCAGAACCTCCTTCCGGACCTAAATCTATAACCCAGTCAGCTGTTTTAATTACATCAAGATTGTGCTCAATGACAACAATTGTATTGCCTTGTTTTTTTAATGTATCTAAAACCCCTAAGAGTAATTCTATATCAGCAAAATGAAGTCCTGTTGTAGGCTCATCTAGTATAAAGAGGGTTTTACCTGTGCTTCTTTTTGATAATTCTTTAGCTAACTTTATTCTTTGTGCTTCTCCACCAGATAATGTTAGAGCCGATTGACCAAGTGTAATGTATCCAAGACCAACATCATTTAATGTTATTAATTTTTTCTTGATTGATGGATGTGCATCAAAGAAATCTAAAGCATCTTCGACAGTCATATCAAGAATATTACTTATATTTTTATCCTTATATTTTATTTCTAAAGTTTGCTCGTTGTATCGTTTTCCGTTACAAACATCACACTTTACATAAACATCAGCAAGGAAATGCATTTCAACTTTAATCATCCCATCGCCCTGACATGCCTCACACCTTCCCCCTTTAACATTAAAACTAAATCTCCCAGGTTTATAACCTCTGGATCGAGCTTCAACAGTTTGAGACAAAAGGTCTCTTATGTGTGAAAAAAGTCCAGTGTATGTAGCAGGATTTGATCTAGGAGTTCTGCCAATAGGAGACTGATCAATACTAATGACTTTATCAAGATGATCTAATCCTTCAATCTTTTCACATTTAATTTCTTTTGATAACTTAGACTTATTAAGTATAAAAGAACTTATTGGGAGAAGAGTTTGATTAATTAAAGTTGATTTCCCTGATCCAGATACTCCTGTGATGCATGTAAAAAGACCAACAGGTATGCTTGCAGATATTCTTTTTAAATTATTTTCATGGGCATCAATAATGCATATTTTTTCATTTCTAGCCTCCATTCTTTTTTTAGGTATTTTAATTTTTCTTTTACCCGATAGGTATTTTGCAGTTATAGAGTTTTTATTTTTTAAAATAGCATCTATATCACCTTGAGCACATATTTCCCCACCATGTTTTCCTGCACCAGGACCAATATCAATAATATGATCTGCAGATCTTATCGCCTCTTCATCATGCTCAACGACAATAACTGTGTTTCCTAGATTTTTTAAATTATTTAGAGTTTTAATTAATTTCGAATTATCTCTTTGATGAAGGCCAATAGAAGGTTCATCCAGAACATAGGTGACGCCAACTAACCCTGAACCAATTTGACTAGCCAATCTAATTCTTTGAGCCTCTCCACCAGACAATGTCTCAGCACTTCTATCAAGGGTAAGATAACTCAAACCAACATCTTCTAAAAAGTTAAGTCTATCTTTAATCTCTTTTAATATTTTTTCAGCAATTTTTTCTTTTGAGCCTTCGAGCTTCATTTCTGTGATAAAACTAAGCGAATCACTTATTTTCATTGATGTAATATTATGAATTTGTGTATTGTTAATAAAAACATTTCTTGCATACTTATTAAGTCTTGATCCATCACATTCATCACAAGTGCTTTCAGACATTAACTTTGAAAGTTCGTTTCTAATATATTCGGAGTCTGTTTCTTTAAATCTTCTTTCAGTGGATGGTATGACTCCTTCAAAACGATGTTTTCTTATTATTCTACTTCCACTTCTAAATCTATGAGAGAAATCAATTTTTTCTTTTGTACCCCAAAGAATTATATCTTTAGTTTTTTGTGGATAGTCTTTCCACTTAGTTGTTAAAGTAAAATCAAAATGGTTACTTAGGCATCTTAGTTGGTAATAATAAAATCTATTTCTTCTTGTCCATCCTTTAATGGCGCCATTTGCAATTGAAACATCAGTATCTTGTATCAATTGTTTTTCATTAAAAAATTGAATCACTCCAAGCCCGTCACATTTAGGACAGGCCCCGTGAGGATTATTAAAAGAGAACATTCTTGGTTCTAATTCAGGTATTGAATATCCGCATTGTGAGCATGAAAAATTTGAAGAAAATAAATGCAATGAATTTAATTCCATGTCCTCAATCTCAACCAAACCATCAGATAACAATAGAGATGTTTCAACAGACTCAGAAATCCTTGATCTAATATCATTTCCAGACTTAATTACCAGCCTATCAATTACAGCTGAAATATTATGTTTTTTATTTTTTTCTAGGTCTGGGAACTCTTCAATAGGATATACAATTCCATTAACTTTTACTCTTACGTAGCCACTTTTTCTTAACTCTTCATATATTCCTAAATGCTCTCCTTTTTTATCTCTTATAACAGGAGACATAATCATAATTTTTGAATTTACTTTTAGTTTTAGAATTTCATCACAAATCTCAGAAACTGTTTTAGCTTTTAATTCTTCTTCATGATCTGGACATCTTGGAGTTCCAATTCTGGAGAATAATAATCTTAAATAATCATATATCTCTGTAACTGTTCCAACCGTTGATCTGGGATTATGTGATGTTGCTTTTTGTTCAATTGATATAGCTGGAGAAAGACCTTCAATTTGGTCAACATCTGGCTTTTCCATCATAGATAAGAATCTTCTTGCGTAAGTTGACAAGGATTCTACATATCTTCTTTGACCTTCGGCATATAATGTATCAAAAGCAAGCGATGACTTGCCTGACCCAGATAGACCTGTGATAACAATTATTTTATCTCTTGGTATCTCTAGATCCACATTTTTTAAATTATGTGTTCTTGCGCCTTTTATAAAAATACTGTCCATATGAAATAAAAATTCGTGATGAAAAAATTAAATTAGGTTAAACTTCTACATATTATAAGAGGTAATTATGAGCAGAGGAGTAAATAAAGTAATTTTAGTTGGTAATCTTGGACAAAAACCTGAGATGAGGTACACAGCAACTCAAACAGCAGTAGCAAATCTATCCATTGCAACAACTGAGTCTTGGAAAGATAAAGAAAGTGGTGAAAATAGAGATAAAACTGAGTGGCATAGAGTTGTCTTTTTTGGCAATCTTGCAGAGATAGCTGAAAAATACCTAGATAAAGGATCTAGTGTATATATTGAGGGAAAGATTCAAACTCGAAAATGGCAGGACAAAGAAGGTAAAGATCGATGGACAACCGAGGTGCTTGGAAATCAACTAACCATGCTAGGCTCTAGAAATTCTTCGGAGGCTACAGTTGAGCAAAATAACTCATCAAGCACTCCTTTTCCAGAAGACGATACAGGACCTGGATTAACCGATGATGATATTCCTTTTTAAAAATATCTTTTGTTAAAAGAATATTCAACGATTTCACTCAAAGAAATTGATTCTGTATCTATACTTGAATTAAATAGGCCTGAAAAATTAAATGCATTCAATATGCAAATGTTGGATGACATGCTTGATGCAATTGATCATATAAACAAAAATGACAATATAAAATCACTTGTCATAACAGGATCTGGTCGGGCTTTTTGTGCTGGAGCAGATTTATCATCAGGAGAAAAAACTTTTGATAAGAGCTTTGACACAAACGCACAATACAAATCAGATTTTATGAGAGATGCTGGGGGTATTCTTAATTTAAAAATCTATAACTCCCTTAAGCCAGTAATTGCTGCATGTAATGGTGATGCGGTTGGCATAGGCGCAACAATGCAACTTCCAGCAGATGTAAGGATCGCTTCAAAGAAATCTAGATTTGGATTTGTTTTTGCAAAACGTGGCATCGTTCCAGATGGTTGTGCTAGTTGGTTTTTGCCTAAAATTGTTGGCATCCCTATGGCTTTAGAATTATGTTATTCAGGAAAAATTATCGACTCTACTGAGGCACATAGAATTGGTTTAGTAAATTATGTTGTTGAAGATGATCATTTAATTGACAAAGCGATTGAAATTTCAGACATTTTTTGTGATTCAACTGCTCCTGTATCAGTTGCAATGACGAGACACATGTTATGGTCATTATCCGCTGAGGATAATCCTGAAAATGCTCATATAATTGAGAGCAAACTAATTAATTCGAGGGGCGCATCTGATGATGCTAAAGAGGGCGTATTGTCTTTTTTGGAAAAAAGAAGCGCTAATTTTGAAAATAAAATATCTACAGATTTACCAAATGATTTTCCATGGAGAGAATCTCAATTTAAAGAAAAACAATAATGGTTAATTATTTATGATTTTTGATGAATATCAGTTAAAAAACTTAACACTTAGGAATAGGATTTTAATGGCTCCAATGACGCGAAATCAATCGCCCGGAGGAATACCAACTGAAAAAGTTATTTCCTACTATTCTAGACGAGCAAAAGCAGAAGTAGGAATGATAATTACAGAAGGAATTGAAGTAAGTCATAAAGCTTCAAGTGCTTATCCAAATGTACCAAGATTGGACAGTGAAGATGCTAGAGAAGGTTGGAAACAAGTTGTTGCTGGAATAAAAAATAACAATGGCGCTGTCATAGCTCAATTATGGCATTGTGGTGGTTTTAGAAAGCTAGGTATGCAGCCAAACCCTGAAGTACCTGGTTATACAGCATCAGGACTTGTTAAGCCTGGAAAGAAAGTTGCACATGAAATGACCTTAGAAGATATAGAAGAAACAATAGATGCATATGCATCTGATGCCAAAATATGCCAGGATCTTGGATTTGACGGAGTCGAAATTCATGGCGCCCATGGCTATCTAATTGATAATTTTTTGTGGAGCGGAACTAATATTCGTGAAGACCTATATGGAGGCTCAATTGAAAAACGTTCTCAATTTGTTTCGGATATTATCAAAGCAGTAAGAGAAAATGTTGATGATAAATTTATCGTGGGCTTAAGATTCTCTCAATGGAAGCAACATGACTTTAATGCGAAATTAGCTTCAACGCCAGATGATTTAAAAAAAATGCTGCTACCTCCCGTAGAAGCAGGACTAGACTACCTCCATTCAAGCATGAGAAGATTCTGGGAGAGTGAGTTTGAAAACTCTGAGGAAAATTTAGCCTCTTGGACAAAGAAGATTTCAAATATACCAACTATTGGAGTTGGAAGCGTTGGACTTGATTCTGATTTTATTGATATGACTGCTCCAGCGACTCCTACAAGTATAGATAAGGCCATAGAAGACATTTCAAATGGTAAATATGACTTAATAGCAGTAGGAAGAGCTCTATTATCAGATCATGAATGGGTTATAAAAATGAAAGAGGGCAGGCTTAATGATGTTATCCCATATACTAAAGAAGCTCTTCTGAATTTATATTAGTATCTACTAATCACAAGGCTTGCATTAGTTCCACCAAAACCAAAGGAATTACTTAATACATTTTCAATTTTAATATCTTTTGTACTAGTAACTATATTAATATCTTTTGCTTCATCACAAACTGAGTCTATATTAATTGATGGCGCTATAAAATTTTCATTTATCATCATAATAGAATATATGGCCTCATGAGCGCCTGTTGCTCCAAGAGAATGCCCTGTCATTGATTTAGTAGAGCTAATCATAGGCATATCAGTGCTAAAAAGTTTCTTAATTGCATTTAATTCAGCTATGTCTCCAACAGGAGTACTTGTTCCATGAGTATTTATGTAATCAATTTTTGCATTTGATTGATTAATTGCGCCTTCCATACATCTAATTGCACCTTCCCCAGATGGCGCAACCATATCGTAGCCATCTGAAGTTGCAAAATATCCTGATAATTTTCCCAAAATTTTAGCACCTCTCTTTTTTGCATGTTCTTCTTCTTCAAGGATAATCATTCCTGCTCCGCCTGATATAACGAAACCATCTCTATCAGAGTCGTATGGTCGGGATGCTACAGATGGGTTTGAATTAAAGTTTGAAGATAATGCTCCCATAGCATCAAATAAGCATGATGAGCTCCAATGCTCATCATCACTACCTCCAGCAATCACAACGTCTTGTTGTCCATATTTAATTAAATCAGCTGCATGGCCTATACAATGAGCGCTTGTAGCACATGCTGAGGATATAGAATAATTTACGCCTTTTAATTTTAATGCGGTAGCGATAATTGCTGATATCGAACTGGACATACTTTTAGTGACGCCATATGGACCTATTCTTTTTGGTCCTTTTTCTCTGGCAATATCACCACTGTTTACCATAACTCTTGTTGAGGCTCCCCCCGAACCAGCAACAATTCCAACTTTAGGCGAATCCAAATCCTTTTCCTCTATACCTGCCATTTGAAGCGCATCCATTGTTGCAAGATAAGCATAACCAGAAGATTCACCCATGAATCTTAATAATTTTCTATCAATATGATCAGACAGATTGATATTAATTGATCCAGAGATACAACTTCTAAAGCCCATTTCAGAATAGGTATGATTATAGACAATACCTGATTTGCCGTTTTGAAGACTTATAAGAACGTCATTATAGTTATTGCCTATACATGATTTAATTCCAATTCCTGTTATGACTACGTTTTTCATTAAAATCTACTAGGATCTTTAAATAATCCTACTTTAAGTTTTTCAGCAGAATAGATTCTTTTATCATCGACATACATTTCACCATCAGCAAGACCAACTATAGCACTTCTATTTATAACCCTCTTAATATTGAGTATGTAAACAACTTTCTTTGAGCTTGGAAGAACCTGCCCAGAGAACTTTATATTTTCAGCACCTAGAGCTCGCCCAACCCCTGGTAGCCCTGTCCATAATAGGTAAAAACCCAAAAGTTGCCACATTGCATCTAAACCAAGACATCCAGGCATTACAGGATCTTCTTTGAAATGACATCTAAAAAACCATAAATCAGGATCTATATTGAGTGTTGCTTGAATCTTACCTTTTCCATATATTCCGGAATGATTATCAATGATGTTTATCTCATCAAACATTAACATTTCATCAGATGGTAGTTTTCCATCCCCATCTTTTGTAAATAGCTCACCATTTGAACAAGCTATAAGTTCATCTTTTGTATAATGATCTTTTGGTTTAAAACTCATTTGTCTCTATTTAATGCAGTATTTGCTAATTCTATCATCTCTTCTCTAATATCAAGATTCTTAATTTTTTTTGCATACTCAACCGCTCTTTGATGATATTTATCTGCTAACTGAGTTGTTTTTTTAATTCCTTCTAAACTCTTTATAAGCTCTATGTCTTTACTTTGTATCCTTTTAGATACTCCAAGTAATTCCTTGAGATACTTTTTTTGTTTTATGTTTGCATTTTTATATGCATAAAAAAAGGGATAAGTTATCTTTCCCTCTTTAATATCTTGAAATACAGGCTTACCAATTTTTTTGTTATCAGAGTAATCCAATAAGTCATCTGTAATTTGAAAAAGTATGCCAAGGTTTTTTGCACACTCACTTATATTAGAAATAAATGTATTATTTTCATTTGAAATAATTGCACCAGTTTTTGCCGCTGCTTCAAATAATCGCCCTGTTTTAAAATAACTTATTTTTTCAAGTTTTTTCAAATTAACATCTACATTTTTTATTGCATCTAGCTGTATTAATTCTCCTTGAGCAATATCATTTGTTGTATTTGCAAGCTCTTTTAATATTTTTTTATTTCCTATATCTACTAAATAGATGAATGCTTTTGAGTATATATAGTCTCCAATCAGAACGCCGTGAGAATTTGTCCATAAATTATTTACTGATTTTACTCCTCTTCTAGTTGGAGAGTTGTCTACGACATCATCGTGTATTAATGTTGCGGTGTGTAATAATTCGATGACAGAGGCAAGCTTAATACGTTCCTTATAATTAGTTTTTGAAGATGCAACAAGGCATAGTTTAGCCCTAATCTTTTTACCATTTGATTTAAAAATATACTTATAAAGCCCAGAAATAGTTTCTTCTTTACTAAAATCTTTCTTAATCAACGCTTCAACACGATTTAACTCAGTTAAATTTTTTTTATTTTTATTCATATGGCTATATTTTATTAGTCAAAATTTAAGTTAAGTATTGATAAATTTCTCATTAAAGCGTATATTTTGCGAGCTTTAAAGGATTATATTATGTATGCAGTTATAGAAACAGGTGGAAAACAACATAAAGTAGAAAAAGGCATGATTTTATCCGTAGATCTTCTGAAAGATGATATTGGAAAAAAAATTACTTTCGAGAATGTTTTACTATATGTTGATGGAAAAAATGTAGAGGTAGGCCAGCCTTACCTTAGCAATGTTAAAGTTACTGCAGAGATAAAAGATACTATTAAGGGCGAAAAAATTTCTATATTACGCTTTAGAAGAAGAAAGCATAGTATGAGAAAAGCTGGTCATAGAGCTAAGCATTCTCAAGTTGAAATCAAAAATATAAAATTAGAGAGTAAGTAATGGCACATAAAAAAGCAGGCGGTTCAAGTAAGAACGGAAGAGATTCGAACTCCAAAAGACTTGGTGTAAAACGTTTTGGAGGCCAGATAGTAAAGGCTGGAGAAATTCTTATACGTCAGCGAGGAACTAATACTCATCCTGGATTAAATGTAGGCATTGGCAAAGATGATACTCTTTTTGCTAAAGCAGCAGGTATGGTTCATTTCTCCTATAAAGGCCCTAAAAAAAGAAAAACAGCAAACGTTATTCCTCAATAACAGAATAAAATGAATTTTATTGACGAGGCCTATCTCGAAATTAAGGCAGGAGATGGCGGCTCAGGTGCGTCAAGTTTTCGTAGAGAAAAGTATATACCTTTTGGTGGACCCGATGGCGGAGATGGTGGTAAGGGAGGAGATATATATTTCAAAGTTAATATCAATTCTAATACATTGATAGATTTTCAAAATAAAAAGATATTTAATGCAAAAAATGGTGAACGTGGTGCTGGCAAAAACAAATTTGGAGCCACTGGGGAAGACTTAGTAATAGAGGTTCCATTAGGAACAGTGATATACGACGATAATACCCAAGAAGAGCTTATAGATTGTACAGATCAATCAGGAAGCTATCTTATTGCAAAAGGCGGCGATGGTGGTCTGGGCAATGCTAAATTTAAATCAAGCACCAATCAAGCTCCTAGAAAAACGACTCCAGGTTTTAAAGGAGAGACTAGAGCAATAAGGCTTGAACTTAAATCACTTGCAGATGTTGGATTAGTTGGATTTCCAAATGCTGGCAAATCAACCTTTCTAAATAAGGTATCCTCAGCAAAACCAAAAATAGGAAATTATCCATTTACAACACTGAGACCCCATCTTGGAACTATAAAAGGCAATGAATCCAGTTATGTTATAGCCGATATACCAGGATTAATAGAAGGTGCTTCTGATGGAGCAGGCTTAGGAATAAAATTTCTAAAACATATCTCAAGAACAGGCCTATTATTGATATTCGCAGACTTATTTTCGTCTGAAAATATTAGTCCTACCAAACAGGTTAAGTTATTAAAAAATGAGCTAAATTCATTCAAAGACGATCTCACACAAAAAGTATTTTGGATTGTATGCAATAAGATAGATTTGTTGATGGAAGAGGATCTTATCAGAATTAGGAAAAGTTTAGAAAAAGAATTGCAAGTTTCTTCTAACGAGGTCTTTTTTATTTCTGCGGCAACAGGTGAAGGAACTTCTGAATTATTAAAAAAACTAGAAACTGAAGTTCTTAGATCTAAAACGATACTAGATTAGTTAATTGCTTTTATAGCTTTTGTTAGTCTGCTTTTTGTTCTGGCAGCTGCGTTTTTATGTATTACTTTTTTTGAGGCAGCAGAATCTAATACCTTACAAGCTTTTTGAAGTGACTCAATTGCTTTATCTTTATTTTGTGATTCAATGTCAGCTCTAACAGCTTTTACAGCAGTTCTAACTACAGATCTTTGGGCATGTCTGAGCTTGTACTTGTCTGTATTCTGTCTTGCCCGCTTTATTGCTTGTTTTGAATTAGCCATATTTATTTAAATTTAGGTCGCTAGTTTAATTATCTTAATGCTTTATGTCTATTGTTTTCTAAAAAAAACGGCAACTAACAACATAGCTGCCGTTTTTAAGAAATGATCTAAAACTTGTAAACTACTTCAGCTCCAACAATTTTCCCTTTTGCTAAAGGGGCAAATGTTCCACCAAAGGAAAGGTTAGTATCCCCACCATGCTTAACTTCATTTGAAAGGTTTTTACCATAAATACCAATATTTATTTTTCCATCTGGAGAATAAATATCATATCCAAAGTTTAAAATATCTTGTTTGTTAATATATCCCTGGTTGTTCTCATTATAATAAGACTTGTCTCTATGATAATAGCTTATTCTTGTAATGGATCTCCATGAACCTATATTGCCATCAATGTTAAAGCCAAGACTATAAGTAAGTGGGGCGGCTCTAGGTATTTCTAGGGCATAATCTAGTGCATCAATAATGAAATCACCTGTTAAGTCAGAAATTAAGTTTTCATATTTAGAATGAACATAACCAATTGATCCAACCATTGTTACAGTATTAGTTAAGCTATATATACCATCTAATTCAAATCCTCTATATGCTATATCACCAGCATTTTTGACAACTTGTGCAACACCACTAACAGGATCTTGGATATTCGTCATTCTTTGAGAATCATCTACAACAGTGCTAAAAAGAGCCCAATTTAATCTACCATTCTCAAAATCTGTTTTCATGCCAAATTCTAGGGTTTCAACAGTTTCATCATCCGCTTTTGGTGAAGCATCTGGAAAAGTTGCTAAATCAACACTATTTCTCAAGTTGTAGCCACCGGATTTAAATACCCTTGTCCAGTAACCATACATCATTGAATTTTGACCAGCATTGTATGTGAAACCAATCTTAGGAGATGTTGTTTTCCATGAATCATTATCTATATAATCATAAGGGCATGTTCCACCAGGAACGCTACATGGAGGGGTAGGACCAACAGATACATTTCTATTTATTGAAGCTAAATGAATTTCTTTCTCTTCGTCAGTCAATCTAAAACCTAAATTTATAGAAAGATCATCATTAACCGCATAGTCTATTGTTGTAAATAATGCTGTCTGCTCAACACTATGGAGACCACCACCTGATTGCCATAGAAATATTCCAGGCGAACCAGCAGCAGCATATAAAGCTCCTCTTAGAGCTCTATTATCCCAAACCATAACGTCAGCCTCATACAAAAATAAACCACTAGTAATGTCAAGCTTATCTGTTAAAGAGCCAGAATATCGCAATTCATTACTTACTTGTTCCATTGAAGAAGATCCCGGCGCATCAAAAAAACTTATTGATCTAGCATCCACATCAAGGTCAACATCCAATGTGTACTCTCTTTTACCAAATACATTTGTCCAAGTTCCATTTTCTCCATACCAATTTAATGTTGCTGTTACAAAATCAGTCTCAGACTTTTGAAAACCTGGGTTATCAATATTAAAATCAAGTGAATTTCTATCGAAGGTGCTATTTGGCGCTGGAACAGCAGCACCATCATCTGACTGACAGCCGGTACCATTAGCTCCTAAGTGACATTGAGCAGCAGGACCGCTTCCATCTTGTTCACTATTTTCAATTCTGAAAGCAACATCAAATGAATCACTTGGCTCATATACTAAAGCTAATCTGACTGTATTCTGTTCAAATTGACCATGGTTAGAACCATCATATGAGTTCTTGAAGTATCCTGAATCATCACTTCTATGAAGACTAATTTTTGCTTTTAAAGTATCACTTAAAGGACCTGAATAACTATATTGCATTATAGAGTTATTGCCACCTGGACCACCGCCCTCAACAGCTAATCTGGCTTTTTGTTTTGTTTCATCACCTGGTAGAGCTGTATTTACAAGAATAACACCACCGGTGGAGTTTTTACCAAATAACGTACCCTGAGGACCCCTTAAAACCTCTATACTCTCCAAGTCAAACATATCAAAAACCATCCCAGCGCTTACACCCATATAAACACCATCTACAACAATTGCTACTGCAGGTTCTACTGAAGCAATAGAAGAATTTATACCAATTCCTCTAATACTGAAGTTTTGTGTTCCTTTTGTAGTTCCAATATCATCCATGGCAACGTTTGGCATACCAACCGCTAGGTCATTAAAATCTCTAAATTTTAAGATTTCTAACTGCTCTTGGTTCATCGCTGTTAGTGCAACAGGCACATCTTGTGCAGATTCTTCTTTTTTTCTTGCTGTAACAACTACTTCTTCAATTAATACATTGCTTGAAATATTAGGTTCATTATTTTGTGCATAGATATTAATTGTTAGAAAGCAAAGCAAGGACATAGATGCTAATTTTGAAATAAGTTTCATAAAGCCTCCTGGGCTAATTTATTTAGAAGTAAAGATAGATTTGACATATTCATGTTAACAATTTTCTGACGCATCAGCTATAACTATTTATCAAACATAATTAAAAAAGAATATATTCTTTTAATTGGTGGAGGCGGCGGGAATTGAACCCGCGTCCGTAAATCCTTCAGCCTAACTTCTACATGCATAGCTCATTCTATTATTTTTAACTTCTATCAC
>MDTB01026014.1_pt1 | contig 25341 bp, 24 predicted proteins | sample 811161 | NCBI WGS metagenome assembly MDTB01 (sample SAMN05326650, study PRJNA326480) | marine metagenome | isolation source: seawater | place: Mediterranean Sea | collected 2009
AAGTCATTAAAACGACTTTGCCTAAGGCGAAGGAGTTGCGCCGTGTTGCTGAGCCGTTGATCACATTGGCCAAGCAAGATTCGGTCGCAAACCGACGTCTTGCCTTTGCCCGGACCCGAAGCAAAGCTGCTGTTGGTAAACTGTTTGCAGAGCTCGGACCGCGTTATCAAGATCGCCCAGGCGGTTATACGCGGATACTTAAGTGCGGTTTTCGGGCCGGCGATGCAGCGCCTATGTCCTATGTCGAGTTAGTCGATCGTCCTGAGACGGATATTGAGGATGATGCTTTCACATCGGCAGAAGAGGCGAACGAGACGGTAGTTAACGAAAAGAGCGCCGACGAAGCTGCAGTGGAAGAAGTGGAAGCGACCGCTGAAAACACCGCAGAAGAAGCTGCACAAGAGCCAGTAGAAGAAACAGAAGCCCCGGTAGATAATACCGGCGAAACGTCAGCAGACGCGGAGCCAGCGGAAAATGCTTCTGAAGAAGAGGATAAGCCTAAAGGTTAGCGGGCAGCGTCAATCGTTTGCAATCGGCTAGCTTAAAATTTGAAACGGGGGATCGATTCGTGACTAGCAGCTTTCACCCAACGCCCAGAACGTTAATGGGACCAGGGCCATCCGACGTGCACCCGCGAGTACTCGGTGCGATGGGTAAAGCCACCATCGGTCACCTCGACCCGGAGTTCATAGCGCTAATGGAAGAGATTAAATCTCTGCTGCGCTATGCGTTCAAAACCAACAATACGCTCACCTTCCCGATCTCTGCACCTGGCTCTGCAGCTATGGAAGCCGCTTATGCAAATTTGCTCGAACCCGGCGATAAAGCAGTCGTATGCGTAAACGGTGTTTTCGGCGGACGTATGGCTGAAAACGTGCGGCGCATGGGTGGCGACCTTGTGCTCGTTGAAGATGATTGGGGCACCCCGGTTTCACCAGAGAAATTGCGCGCAACGTTACAAGCTAATCCCGATGCCAAGATCGTTGGCTTCGTGCATGCAGAAACGTCCACGGGGGCGTTTTCCGATGTTAAAACACTTTGCGAAATTGCCCGCGAATACGATTGCTTAACCATCGTTGACTCGGTGACTGGCCTTGCCGGGATAGAGCTAGATGTAGACGGCTGGCAGGCTGACGTGGCGTATTCTGGCACCCAAAAGTGCCTCTCTGCACCGCCGGGGATAAGCCTAATCACCTTTAGCGATCGTGCCGCCGACCACGTCAAAGCCCGCAACACCCCTGTTCAAAGTTGGTTCCTTGATGTCTCATTGCTCATGGCTTACTGGGAAGGTGATGGGGCTCGAACGTACCACCACACGGCTCCCGTCAACGCCATGTACGGGTTGCATGAGTCACTGTTGATGTTGCAGCAAGAGGGCTTAGAAAACTCTTGGACGCGACATCGCGAGATGCATAATCTTCTAGCGTCCGAGTTGGAGACCATTGGCTTACAGTTTGTGGTTGCAGAAGGCTGTCGACTGCCTCAACTCAATCTCGTTACCTGTCCGCAGGATGTGGATGAAGCAGCTCTGAGAAAGCGTTTATTGACCGAGTTTAATCTAGAGATTGGTGCCGGTTTAGGCGCCTTCGCTGGTAAGGTTTGGCGCATCGGCCTGATGGGTTACTCAGCGCGGCAGGAAAATATTCAGCTTTGCGCCAGCGCGCTTCGCCACTGCTTGGCGTAGCACCACCTGAGCAAACGGTTTAGGCGCAGCAGGCTGCTGCGCCTAAGGCTATTCCAGCTAGTTCCGAGACCAGCCTTAGTGCGTCCTAAGTTGTTTATTCCTCGGCCATCGCCAATTTTCGCAAAGCCCGTTGAGCCCAACGAGCGGGCAACGCAGCGCGTGTGTCTCGGAATCGATGCAGCGCGTTAGGCATGAGCGTCAAGTCGAGGCCACCGCTGCCTGAATGGTTAGGATAGCAGCGGTTTCAAAAACTTCCCTGTGTACGATTTTTTGACCTTTACAACTTGTTCTGGAGTGCCGGTTGCAATGATCTGGCCGCCACCTGAGCCACCCTCTGGGCCAAGGTCAATAACCCAGTCGGCTGTCTTAATCACATCTAGATTATGTTCAATCACAACGACGGTATTGCCGTCGTCGCGGAGTCGGTGTAAGACGGCTAACAATTGTGCGATGTCGTGAAAGTGTAGCCCAGTAGTCGGCTCGTCTAGAATGTATAGAGTCGATCCGGTGTCGCGTTTAGACAGTTCTCGGGATAACTTCACGCGTTGTGCTTCACCGCCAGACAGTGTCGTTGCCGCCTGCCCCAAGCGTATATACGACAGCCCAACATCAATCAGCGTTTTTAGTTTGCGCGCGAGCATTGGGATGGCTGCAAAAAAATCGTTAGCGTCCTCGACGGTCATGTCGAGCACTTCGTGAATGGATTTGCCTTTATATTTGATATCGAGGGTCTCGCGGTTATAGCGTTTTCCCGCGCAGACGTCACAAGGAACGTAAATATCTGGCAAAAAGTGCATCTCAACCTTGATAACACCGTCTCCCTGACAAGGTTCACAGCGCCCGCCTTTAACGTTAAAACTAAAGCGGCCAGGTTTGTAGCCACGGGCCCGCGCTTCAGGAACTTGTGCAAACAGTTCTCTTATGGGTGTAAATAATCCGGTATACGTTGCCGGGTTGGAGCGTGGCGTTCTCCCGATCGGGCTCTGATCGATGTCAACGACTTTGTCTAAATGATTTAGTCCCTCTATCTTTTCAAATGGCCGCGGCTTCAGCGTTGTCGCCTTATTTAACTCAGTAGCGGCAAGAGGGTACAGAGTGTGATTAATCAGCGTGGATTTGCCAGAGCCGGATACACCGGTAATGCAGGTCAGTAAACCACATGGAATCGTACACGTTACCGTGTCCAAATTGTTGCCGCTAGCGCCGTATAAAGTAAGCGTTTGTTCCGAGTTAAAAGCGGTCCTTTTGGCGGGCACTGAAATCGCTCGTTTCCCGCTGAGATACTGCCCAGTAATGGACTTTTTGCTCTTTAATATATCTTTGAGCTGACCTTGTGCAACGATTTCGCCACCATGCACGCCTGCCCCTGGTCCGATATCAACTACGTAATCCGCTTGGCGAATCGCGTCTTCGTCGTGTTCAACGACGATGACAGTATTTCCCAGCCCTTTCAGGTGTCGTAAGGTCTTGAGCAACCGCTCGTTGTCTCGTTGATGTAAGCCAATTGACGGTTCATCGAGGATGTACATAACGCCAACCAATCCGGCGCCTATTTGGCTCGCCAACCGAATGCGTTGCGCTTCGCCACCCGATAGTGTCTCTGCGCTGCGATCGAGCGTTAGGTAATTAAGCCCAACGTCTACAAGAAACTGCAGTCTTGCGATGATTTCCTTAAGGATTTTGTCTGCAATCATGGCGCGCTGTCCGCGCAATTTCAGGTTTTTGAAATGTTGTAGAGTGGCTGCGACGGACCCATGCGTAATGCTTGGTAAGTCGCGCTCGCTGACAAAGACATTTCTGGATTCTTTACGGAGACGAGTGCCTTGGCAACTTGGGCAGTCGGCGACCCGTAAATACTTCTGCAGCGACTCGCGTACCAACGACGAATCAGTATCGCGGAAGCGTCGCTCCATATTTGGCATGACGCCTTCGAAACGGTGGCGTCGCTGAATGACATCACCGCGATCGTTGCGGTAGCTAAAGTCAACCCGGGTATTGCCGGTGCCGAAGAGTAGCGCCTGCTGAAACTTTTTCGGCAGTTTCCGGTAGGGACGTTCGATCTCCACTTTGAAATGCTTTGCCAACGATTTAATCATGTGGAAGTAATAAACGTTACGGCGATCCCATCCGCGCACGGCACCTTCTGCTAGCGTTAGTGAGGTGTCGGTGACCACAAGGTCTGGGTCAAAAAATTGGGTAACACCGAGACCATCGCAGCTCTCGCAAGCCCCGGCTGGGTTGTTGAACGAGAACATGCGAGGTTCAAGTTCAGAAATACTGTAGCCGCATTGCGGACAAGCGAAGCGCGAGGAGAAAACCATCGGCGTGGCTTTGGCGTCATCCATATCAATAACCAACGCAACGCCGTCAGACAGTGAGAGTGCGGTTTCGAAGCTTTCAGCAAGGCGTTGTTGGCTGTCTGAATGAACCCGCAGACGGTCGATTACCGCTTCAATGGTGTGTTTCTTGTTCTTATCCAATTTGGGGGCTTCATCAAGATCGACTACCAAGCCGTCGATACGCGCACGGATGAAGCCGTTGCCTTGTAATTCCTGGAACACATGTAGGTGTTCGCCTTTGCGCTCGCTAATGATCGGAGCCAAGATCATCACGCGGTGGTCGTCCCACTGCGCGCAAACCTGATCCACCATTTGGCTGACCGTTTGTGCATCAAGAGGCTCGCCGTGCTCGGGGCAGCGCGGTTCACCGACGCGAGCGTATAGCAACCGCAGATAGTCGTAGATCTCGGTAATTGTGCCTACAGTTGATCTTGGATTGTGTGAGGTGGATTTCTGTTCGATGGAGATAGCAGGCGACAAACCTTCGATATGGTCGATGTCTGGTTTTTCCATCATTGAAAGAAACTGACGTGCATAGGCAGATAAGGACTCAACGTAACGCCTCTGACCTTCGGCGTATAAGGTATCGAAAGCCAGAGACGACTTGCCGGATCCAGACAATCCAGTAATAACGATCAACTGGTCGCGGGGAAGATCTAAGTTAATGTCGCGTAAATTGTGCGTGCGGGCACCGCGAATGGAGATAGTGTCCATCGATTAGGCTTGCTCATTAGGGTGGGAGGGCGTAAGCCACGAAACATAACTTGATCCTTGCTAGCGGGCAAGTTGCTCAGGCATAACACAGCGAAATGAGGCCCTTTGGTTCATTGCTGTATTGTTCGATCGGTTGCCGACGGTGCTAAAAGTACTATTAAGCGGGCAGATTTGGTTAGGGTCGGCGGGGAGATTACTGACGCTATTGGGCGTCAATTATATTGGGTGCTGCGGGGGATTAGATTAGACTGTCGGAAAGCGATATTGGAGACGGCCATGGCACGAGGCATCAATAAAGTCATATTGATTGGCAACCTGGGTAGAGACCCAGAAACGCGCTATGCGCAAAACGGCAACGCGGTGACTCGCTTTAGCGTGGCAACCTCCGAGTCCTGGCGAGATCGCGCCTCTGGCGAACAACAGGAGCGCACTGAGTGGCATAACGTGGTGTGTTTCGCTCGCCTTGCAGAGATCGCTGGGGAATATCTCCGTAAAGGCTCTAAGGTATACATTGAAGGTAACTTGCGCACCTCTAGTTGGGAGCAAGAGGGGCAAAAACGCTACCGCACAGAAATAAACGCCCGCGAGCTGCAGATGCTGGACAGCCGAGGTGGTATGGACGCGGGCGGCCCACCATCGGGCTTCGCGCCTGAGCCAGCTTTGAACCGGCCCGCGCCGGCTGTCAATATGGGCGCTGATAACGCGCCAACAATGGCCGACGAAGACTTTGAAGACGATATTCCGTTCTAGGCGAATGAGTAGTGCAAGAGTGGCGATTGCGCAGCAACGTGGCCACGCCATTACAAGCTTAAACATCCGGACGAAGTGCCCAGATAAAACGGCCAGAAAAAAAGCTGGGTAACCCCGAAATAAAACTTATGGCAGTTATGCGTGCTTACGCTCATTGCGTGGTTCGGTTGCTGTTATACAGATTCTCAGCGAACTGCAGCTGTCTCATTTGATAAAGGGACCAGGCAGTTCGGTGTCTAGCCGCTTAAAGCCGGCTACCCTCAAACCGGTAAAAAAATGCTGTCAGTTTGAGGCGCTGCTCTAATGCACAACTCATAGATGCTCTAATCGTCCTTGGCGAGGCGACCAGCGGCTTCAACCAGCTTCTACAAAAAGTATAAGCCAAACAAAAAACATCCCAGCAGCAGTCTATAAATCACGTAGGGCAGCATGCCCGTTTTTTCTACCAACTTGATAAAGAAGTGAATACAGCAGTACGCGCTGCCACCGGCCAATAGCATGGCGGCCGCGAGTTGCGGCATAGATTGAGAGGCTGTGCCAGTAGACAAATCCAACAACATTAATAGCTGCGCTCCAGCGATTGTTGGGATCGCCAGCAAGAATGAAAAGCGAGCTGCAGTAGTTCGTGCGAGGCCAAAGAACAGTGCTGCAGTTATGGTGATGCCTGAGCGCGATGTGCCAGGAATTAGGGCGAGACATTGTGCAAGCCCGATCCCCATGACAATTAGCCATGTCAGTTCGCTGGAATCATCGCGCGACTGAGCGACTCGATCAGAAAGCCATAGCAAAACCCCGAAGACAAGCGTTGTGCTCGCGATAACAGGGATAGTGCGGAGATAAGTCTCAATAAGCGGTTTCGCCGTGAAACCTATGATGACTACCGGCAAAGTCCCCACGATGACCATCAGCGCTAACCTGAAGTCATCGCGTTCGTTAGCCGTTAAGTTGGCTGTCCCGATGATGATCCCCTTAGAGGCAAACAGCATCGCCAACAGTTCGCCGCGAAAGTAGGCAATCACTGCTAGTAAGGTACCGAAGTGTACCGCGACATCGAACAACAAGCCTTGATCAGGCCAGTCGGTCAATTGGCTTGGAAGAATCAAATGGCCGGAACTCGATATAGGCAAAAATTCGGTAATACCTTGAACAAGGCTTAGTACAACGACCTGCAGCCAATCCATTTTGGTGATCCCACGCGAAATAAGGAGCGCAGTTTAGCACTCGCCTTAGGTTCTGTAGACGCGGCGAATTAGCTAGTCGTGCACTCTGTGAGTTAAGCGTGTTAGGTTACAGAAAGCGTGCTTTGCAGGTCGGGAGCGTCGTCTGCGCATAGCAACAACTTCAAACACCCGGAACGGGAATAACTAGGATACTTACGGATGAGCGAGTTGGATCAACTAAACGAAATCCCCCTTTTCCCCCTGCGCGCCGTTTTATTCCCTGATGGCGTGCTACCGCTGCGAATTTTTGAACCGCGGTATATCGATATGGTGCGTCGGTGTATGCGCGATGAAGTGAACTTCGGCGTGGTTTTGATTCGTGATGGCAGTGAGGTTGCCAGCCAAGACAATGCTGTCCCGCCTAATGTTTTCCGAGTCGGAACCGAGGCGAAGATTGTTGATTTTAATCAAGCAGATAACGGCTTGCTGGGTATCGTTGCCCGCGGCGGGCGCAAGTTCCAGGTCGAAGAAACGTATCAGCAGAACGATGAGCTATTGATCGGTCGGGTACGATTTATGGGCAGTGAAACGGTCGGTAGCCTTGGCGAAGAGCATGCGGCGCTGCTACAAATACTTAAGGACTTATTACAACATCCGCTGATTCAACAGCTTAATCCGTCAGTCGATCTTGAGCAGGCTTCGTCGGTTAGTAATCGTCTGGCCGAACTACTGCCAATCGAGCCTGAGATTAAACAGACGTTACTGCAGATGAGCGGCCCCAATGAACGCTTAACTGAGTTGAAGCGCATTGTCGGAAAGTTTCGCGAATAACTCGGCAGCCACTGCGGTATCCGTTGGTCAAGAATTAGCCCTATAATTAGCTTATGACACAAGATATTCGCGCTTATATAAAGCAAGTTGGTAAAGCCGCACGAGCGGCTTCACGCACCATCGCGGCCGCGCCTACTGGGCAAAAGTCGGCGGCTCTTCAAGCGATAGGGGTTGCCGTTGAGGCCCTGCGCGATGAAATCAAAACTGCCAACGCATTGGATATGGGAAATGCGTCAGAGCGCGGTATTGACCAGCCGCTAATCGATCGCCTGTTATTGGACGACCGTGGCATCGACCAGATGATTGAAGGGTTACTGCAAGTTGATGCGTTGCAAGATCCGGTTGGCGAGGTAACGGACCTTTCGTATCGGCCCAGCGGTATTCAGGTCGGCAAAATGCGCGTGCCACTTGGCGTCATTGCCATGATCTATGAGTCTCGCCCGAACGTTACGGTCGATTCTGCGGCACTTTCTCTGAAGTCTGGCAATGCCTGTATTTTGCGCGGTGGCAGTGAGGCTTTTTACTCAAATCAAGTCATTGCTGAAGCCATTTCGCGAGGCCTGTCTGAGGCTGGGTTACCTGAAGGCTGTGTGCATTGGATTGAGACTACAGACCGGGATGCGGTGGGAGAAATTCTCAAACTCAACGATTGTGTGGATGTCATCGTGCCTCGCGGCGGAAAAAGCTTGATCGAAAGAATCAGTCGCGAAACCACCATTACCGTTATCAAGCATCTGGACGGGATTTGTCACGCTTATATCGACGCTGAAGCAGAAGCGCAAATGGCTGTAGATATTGCGGTAAACTCAAAAACTGAGAAATTTGCTGTATGCAACGCCATCGAGACTCTGCTAGTGCACAGGGATCGGGCAGAAGAATTGTTGCCAACGCTTGCCGAGCGGTTTCAGGAGGCGGGGGTAGAGCTTCGTGGCTGTGAGCGAAGCCGCGGCGTAGTGCCCATGCTTGAAGCGACTGAGGCTGATTGGTATGAAGAGTATTTAGGTCCGATTTTGGCTGTGAAAATAGTCGACGACTTTGCTGGTGCAGTTGATCACATTAATCGCTACGGCTCGCAGCATACGGAAACAATCGTTACCAGTAATTATCAGAGAGGGCGTGAGTTTATGGCGCAAGTCGACTCGTCCTCGGTAATGATCAATGCTTCAACCCAGTTTGCTGACGGATTCGAGTATGGTCTCGGTGCAGAAGTGGGTATTTCTACTGATAAAATTCATGCTCGAGGCCCAGTTGGTTTGCAAGGCCTAACCTCGCAAAAATACGTGGTGTTCGGGAATGGAGAGGTCCGCCATCGCTAACGATATGAAGGCATATAAATGCGGTTAGGCTTCTACGGAGGGACTTTCGATCCTATCCACAATGGTCATATACACGCCGCTTTGACGGTGCACGAGTACCTTGATGCGCCAGTTCATCTCATCTTGGCAGCTCGTCCCAGTCATCGTGTGCCTACGCAGAGCAATGCCGATCATCGCTGGAGGATGCTCAATCGTGCTTGCGATCCGTACCCGCAATTGATTCCTAACGATATTGAAATGCGGAGCCAAAAACCGTCTTATACCTATAATACGCTGGCGGCCTTACGAACCGCGTTTCCGGAAAGAACGCTGTGTTGGGTGGTCGGTCAGGATGCGTTTGCAACGTTACCGTCCTGGTATCATTGGGAGCAGCTTCTCGATTTATGTAATATCGTGGTCTTACAGCGTCCTGGGTTCAAGGTCTCGGAACCGGCGGCGATGCAGACGCTTTTAGCGGACCGCTTTGTGACGTGTTTCACAGATCAAGGTGTCGGCGAAATAGTCAGGTTGAATACGCCAATGCGTGCAATTTCAGCAACTCAAGTGCGCGCTAAAATAACGGCGAATGAGCCGATTGCGGAATTAGTTTGCGAAGATGTAGACCGCTATATAAAGGCACATGATTTATATCAAAAGGAGGTGGCTCATTGAGTCCTGAAGAACTGTCTGACCGTATGGTAGCTGCGATCGAAGATCTTAAAGGTGAGCAAATACTAACGCTAAAAGTGTCGCACCTTACTCCTATGGCCGATTACATGATATTGGTCAGCGGAACCTCGAACCGGCATGTTAAAGCGATTGTAGACAATGTCAGTGAAACCGCTAAGGCGCTAGGGCATCAACCGGCAGGGATCGAGGGGCGCGAGAGTTACGATTGGGTGTTGGTAGACCTTGGCGACATCGTAGTTCACGCAATGAGCCGAGAAGCACGTGAATTTTACGAGCTTGAGCGTCTTTGGTCCGGGCCGATGGTTCGGGCGGAATCAGAACTAGGAACACAAACTGTCGATTAGGCAACTGATTAATCGCAGGGTATACCGTGGCGGTTCCCAATCTGCAAACGGCATGTGTAAGTTGTGTATCGCCATCAATCTGCGGCACAGCTCTCTTAGCAACGGAATTACCTTTTGATCTTTAAAATTGTATCCATCGGGACCAAACCGCCCACTTGGGTTCGCGAAGGTTTTCAGGCGTACGCAGATCGTATGCCGCGAGATTTTCCAATTCTTTTGCGCGAAGTTGCCGCTCCCAAACATCTCAGCGACAGTGCTCAGACAAAAAGCGAAGAAGCCAAACGGCTGAATAAAGAAATTGATCCGCAAGATTTTGTTGTTGCTTTGGATGAGCGGGGGCATTCGATGCAAAGCCGTGACCTGGCTTCACAGGTTTTGGCTTGGCAAGAAGAAGGCCAGCGCCAAATCGTTTTTTTAATCGGCGGAGCGGATGGTCTGGCTGCGGAGCTTAAAGCGCGCGCGAATATGTTGTTGTCGTTGTCTTCGTTAACATACCCGCATTACATGGTTCGCATTGTTCTGGCGGAAGCTATTTATCGCGCCTGGACTATTCAGATTGGCCATCCTTATCACCGAGATTGATTTAAGATGTACAGCAATAAATCAGCGCCATTGCCCTGCGGCGATTTGTTTTTACACCGGATGGTTTTTGGATCGGTTATGCATTGTTGTGCAGCCCGCGATATTAGCCAAAGTCGGTGCAGATTTTTCCTCTAACTAGACGCAAACACGGACACTAAAGGTAAACGGTGGCAGACGGACTTTCTTTAAAAGACTTAGACGACGAGAAGCGCCAGTTTTCTTCTCGTGTTTGGTTTTTGTTTCTGCTGATCCTGCTGATGTCTGCAGGACTCGTCGCACGATTTGTGCAACTGCAGGTTTATCAATACGAAACGTATACCCTGCGCTCTGAAAAGAATCGCATCCAGGTGCAACCGTTGGCTCCTCCGCGCGGTCTGATTTTCGATCGCGATGGCGAAGTTCTCGCTAGCAATCGCCCTGCCTCATCGCTCGGGCTGGTGGTGGAGCGAGTGCCAGATTTGGATGCGGCACTTTCAGACCTGCGACACTGGGTTAAGTTAACCGATGCTGACATCGAGACCTTTAGAAGCAAAGTCGCTGCGGAGCGACGACCGGGCGCTGCAATCATACTTCGTGAAAATCTGTCGGAAGCCGAAGTCGCCAAACTAGCCGTGAATCGGTTCAAGCTTGCTGGAATCGAAGTGAATACCGAATTGGTTCGGTACTACCCTCAGGGCGAGATCGCGGCTCATGCAGTTGGTTCCGTGCGTCGAATTGATGCGGGTGACTTAGCGGTGCTCGATCCAGTGAGCTACAGTGGCACGCGTTTTCTCGGCAAGCGCGGCGTGGAGCAACACTATGAGGCTGAACTACACGGTGAAGTGGGATATCAGCAGGTTGAGATAGACGCACATGGCCGTATCCGGGGCGTGCTAAAAATCGAGCCGCCGATATCAGGCCAGAACTTAACGCTGCATTTGGATATCAATTTGCAGCGTGTCGCAGAGGCCGCAATGCAAGATCATCGTGGCGCGGTCGTTGCTTTGGATCCGCGTACCGGCGGCGTGCTCGCGATGGTCAGTATGCCCAGTTATGACCCGAATATATTCATTCGTGGGATGAGTGATCAGTCGTTCGCGCGTATCAGCGGGTCAATCTATACACCGTTGTTCAACCGAGCAGTAAATGGCCAGTACGCGCCTGGCTCAACTGTAAAACCGATGATGGGCTTGGCGGGGATCACTCATGACCTGATTCAGTGGGATACTATGATCGATGATCGCGGCGAATTTAAATTGCCGGGTCAAAAGCGCGCATATCGAGATTGGTCCTGGACGAAGGATAACTCTGGCGGTCAGGGTATGGTTGACCTCTATCGCGCGATCTATCGTTCTTCTAACGTCTATTTTTACGATATGGCTAGCCGTGCATCGGCTTCGCAGCTAACGGACTTTGTGGGTCAGTTTGGCCTTGGTCGGGCGCGTAGCGTTGATATTAGTGAAGCCAGCAGTGGTTTGCTGCCTACTGCTGAGTGGAAAAACGCTGTGAGGGGTGAACCTTGGTACCCAGGCGACAACCTGAATTTTAGTATCGGCCAAGGTGATCTTTTGGCAACACCGCTGCAAATGGCTGTGGTTGCCGCGACTTTTGCTAATCGGGGACTTCCGGTTGTGCCACGCATGGTTAATTCCGTGGACGGCGTTGCAGTAAGCTCTGCTATGTCGGTAGAGCCGATTTTTGGTCCTACGGTAGCGGATTGGGAGCAGATGGTGGCGGCCATGTCTGCCGTGGTGCATCGCGGCAATAAAGGGTTTCGCGGTAACGGCACAGCGTGGGCTTATATCGGCCAGGATATAGGTTACCTCATGGCGGGAAAGTCCGGCACCGCGCAGGTCGTGGAAATTCGCCAGGGTGAAGAGTACGACGAAGAGGAACTGTCAGAGTTCAGCCGTAAACATGCTTGGTTCATTGCGTTTGCGCCGGTACAAGCACCAACAATTGCCTTGGCAGTGCTTCTGGAAAATGGTGGTGGCGGTAGCTCGGTTGCCGCGCCGGTTGCTAGAACCATTATCGATGCGCATATGCAAAGCGAACTGGCTTCCCGGTAATGCCTTTCTACCGACTTAATATTTGCGTTAGTTGCGTCAGTTTGGTGCTGCTCATACTGGTGCGCAGACCGTGAGCCAAGACTTTCTTCGTCAGTTACCCTCTTTATCAAATCAAGGTCGTCGAGGGTGGCTCGCTCGCATTCATATTGATCCCATGTTGCTTGGCCTACTGACTCTTCTTGTTGGGTTTGGCCTGGTCCTGTTGTATAGCGCTATAGATGGCGACAGCACTGCGTTTAGTCGGCAAGCATGGCGTATGGGTGTTGCTTTCGCTGCACTTATTGCAGCCGCGCAAGTGCCTCCCCGTTTGTATCAGTATTGGTCACCTGTGATCTATTTTGCCGGTCTTGCATTGCTGATTCTGGTGATCTTTTTCGGTGTCGAAGCAAAAGGCTCCAGGCGTTGGCTGGAAATTCCTGGAGTTCTGCGTTTTCAGCCTTCCGAGGTGATGAAGTTAGTGCTCCCTATGGCAGTGGCTTGGTATTTTAGTAATCGATCGCTACCGCCCTCGCTACGCTATACCTTGTATTCTTTGCTTATTGTTATGCTGCCTGTCCTGACAATAGCCGTTCAGCCCGATTTGGGTACGAGCATTCTGGTCGCGGCATCTGGACTGAGTATCCTTTTTCTCGCCGGCGTCTCCTGGCGCTACATCGGCTACTTTGTTTTAGGTGCAATTGTTTTGGCGCCGACGCTCTGGGTTTTTGCACTAAAAGATTACCAGCGCCAACGTGTGATGACGCTGTTTGATCCGGAGAGCGATCCTCTAGGAGCGGGGTGGAATATTATTCAATCGACCACGGCTATCGGCTCAGGCGGTGTGACCGGCAAAGGACTAATGCAAGGCAGTCAAAGCTATCTAGATTTTTTGCCGGAGGCACGAACCGATTTTATCATCGCTGTGGTCGGTGAAGAATTAGGTCTGGTTGGCGTAACCGCGCTTCTCACCTTATATCTATTAATCATTATTCGTTGCTTTTACTTAGCTAACGAGGCTGGCAGCACTTTCGGTCGTTTGCTGGCAGGCGCTCTAACAATTACTTTCTTTGTTTATGTGTTCGTCAATATAGCGATGGTGTCGGGTCTGTTGCCGGTGGTTGGCGTACCGCTACCGCTGGTTAGCTACGGGGGTACGTCGGCGATTACCCTGATGACTGGCTTTGGCATTATCATGTCTATGCAGTCACATAAGGCTTGGTGAGGATGGGGAATCAAATGTTGGTGATAAAAAATCTTAAGCGCATAGGGCTTGCGCTATTAGCGTGCTCGCTGAGCAATTTGCCAGAGTATGCGTTTGCAAATTACTCGGACCGCCCCGAGGTGCAAGCCTATATCGAGGAGTTAATTGCCGAGCACGGGTTCTCGCGCGCTGCGTTAACCGAAGTGTTTTCACAAACTCAACGCCAACAAAAAATCATTGATCTTATGAAGCGCCCGGCTGAAAAGCGCCTGCAATGGCACGAGTACCGGAAAATACTGATCGATGACGCGAGGGTGCGGCAAGGCGCTGTATTCTGGGCAAATCATGAGTCGACTTTGCAGCGGGCTTATAGCGAATACGGTGTGCCGCCTGAAATCATTGTTGCCATCATCGGGGTCGAAACGCGGTACGGTCGTATCACTGGTAGTCATGCGGTGATGGATGCGCTGAGTACGTTGGCTTTTGATTATCCGCCGCGCGCCGTCTTCTTTCGCAAAGAACTGACCCAGTTTCTATTGCTTGCTCGAGAAGAAGCGAAAAACCCGCTTTCGTTGAATGGTTCTTACGCAGGTGCTATGGGTTTCGGCCAGTTTATGCCCTCGAGTTACCGCAATTACGCTGTAGATTTTGACGGCGACGGTAGCAGAGACATATGGCTTAACGAAAAAGATGCCATCGGCAGTGTCGCTAACTATTTTAAACAGCATGGCTGGCAGGGTACCGGATTGATTGCGAAGCAAGTGCAACTGAGTTCAGATGCGACGGTCGCGATGGAGATGGCTAACGACTCCCTCAAACCAACGCATAGCGTTGCCCAGTTTGCGTCAATGGGCGTTGCGACTGAAGATCTTGCCAAGGGGGACACTGCAGCGTTGTTTGAAATGAAACAAGCAAACGGCTCTGACTATTGGTTGGGATTTAACGACTTCTACGTCATCACTCGATATAACCATAGCCGTCTATATGCCATGGCGGTCCTACAACTGAGCGAAGCCATCGCGGAAGCTTATGCGAAACGCAACTGAGATGATGACCGCAACGAATACAAAAATAGCGGTAATTGCTGTGGTGGTCTGCTTGGCAACAGCGTGTAGCAGCACACCGCTGAGCCGGGGGGCGGGGGGTAGTCCAGGAGATGCTGAGCAAGATGCAGCCCCGGTATTAACCCCAGCCGAGTTAACGCAATTGGCTGCGCTTCCGAATCCGGCTGTGGAACGATTACCCCTTAGCCGCTTTGGCAACCGACCGACTTACATCGTTTGGGGCAAGCAGTATGAGGTAATGCAATCAGTAGAGCCTTATGCGGAAGAAGGATTCGCCTCATGGTATGGCACCAAGTTTCATCAACGACGGACTTCCAGCGGTGAACCATTCGACATGTATGCCCTGACCGCGGCGCATCGCAGTTTGCCTATCCCCGCATACGCACGCGTTACTAATCTTGAGAATGGTCTCGAGACTATCGTGAAAGTGAATGACCGTGGGCCTTTTCACGAAGATCGTTTGATTGACCTATCGTTTGCGGCCGCGGTAAAGCTCGGGTTTCATGAGCAAGGAACGGCAAGGGTTCGGGTTGAAACAATAACAGTTCCCGCTGATGAGCCGCAGCCTATATTTGTCATTGAAGCCGGACAATTTGAACGCCTAAACCAAGCAGAGGCAGTTCAGCTTCAGGTTGCCGCGCTTACCGACACGCTAGTGCAAATCGTTAGCGCCGACAATAACAGCTTTCGTTTGCGGCTGGGTCCGATCGAGAAAGCGACTGAAGTCGAACGCTTGCGTGCTCTTTTACAAGCAATCGATTTAGGGCTGCCGACCCTGTTAACCATTGAATGACTTGGAAAACTTTGCGGTTTTCTCGACAACGCAAACAATGGATAATGGCGATCCTCCCGTTTGCCAACCAATAAATTTAATATGATTCAGACTCTTCGTTTCAGTTGCGGCACCGCAATTATTGTTTCCCTTTTTTTAGCTTGGTTTGTGCCAGCTCAAACCCTAAATGCGGCAACAATTATCCCACCGCCGCCGGCTATCGCAGCGAATTCATATATGTTGGTAGACGCCAACACCAACAAGGTGATTGCTCAATTAGATCCTGATAAAAAAATCGCTCCGGCAAGCCTTACCAAAATCATGACCAGCTATATTGTAGAAAATGAAATCCAAGCGGGTCGGGTCAAGGGCGAAGACGAGGTGCTTATTTCTGTTAAGGCGTGGCGCACTGGCGGCTCAAAAATGTTTATTCGAGAAGGCACTCGAGTTTCAGTTGACGATCTTATTCGCGGCGTGATTATTCAATCTGGCAATGACGCAAGTGTCGCGTTGGCGGAACACATAGCCGGCAGCGAAAGTGCGTTTGCCGACATGATGAACCAACAAGCGGCAGCGCTGGGTATGGCGAGTACTCAATTCAAGAATGCGACGGGTTTGCCGAATGATGAGCACTACACGACCACAGCAGATTTGGTGAAGTTAGCCCGTGCGCTTGTTCAGAACTATCCCGAGCAGTACAAGATATATAGCGAAAAGAATTTTGAATATGGCGACATACGTCAGCCGAATAGAAATAGATTGTTGTGGCGTGACCGCTCTGTCGATGGAATCAAAACCGGATATACCGAAGATGCTGGTTACTGCTTGATCGCTTCCGCCGAGCGCGATGGTATGCGGCTCATTAGCGTAGTGATGGGTACGGCCAGCGATGAAGCGCGTATGCGCGAAAGTCAGAAACTGATTTCATATGGATTTAGATATTTCGAGACAAATCGTTTATACGAGAGTGGCATTCGCCTGTTCGAGCAGGAGATTTATTACGGCGAAGCAGATTCATTGAGTATCGGCGTGCTAGAAGACGTGGTCCTAACCTACCCACGCGGCTCGTACGATGACTTGAAGACCGAGATGGTCTTACCCGATCGCCTTTCTGCGCCATTCGCAAAGGGTGCAGAAATCGGTCGGTTAGAGGTCGCTCTCGCCGATGAAGTGATTTATTCAACACCGTTGTATGCGTTGGAAGCAGTGGAAGAAGGCGGTTTCCTGGGAAGAATTGGTGATTTTGTCTATTTGTTATACGCCGATATTTTTGAGGGCTAACCCGTTATGGATAAGCGCGATGCTTCCGTTGCAATAGAGTTTCCTTGCCGCTATCCGATAAAAGTCATCGGTGTGGATGAACCAGACTTTGTCGACCGAGTGCTGCGCATCATTCGTCAGCATGCGCCAGACTTAGCGTCGCAAGACGTCAGAACGCGCTCTAGTCGAGGTGAGCGATTTGTTGCTGTGAGCGTTATTTTGACGGCGCAAGGTGAGCAACAGCTGCGCGCAATAAACGATAATTTGTTGGCAGACGCTAATGTGCGGATGGTGTTTTGACCAAGTCGGTTCGCATAGTCGATTTAGGGCTCACTGAATATCAGGCAACCTATGCAAAAATGCGTGCGTTTACTGATGCGCGCGATTCGGCGAGTCGGGATGAAATCTGGCTGACGGAACACGAACCGGTTTTTACCCAAGGCCAGGCAGGTCGACCGCAGCATATTTTGTTCAACTCCGAGATTCCCGTTGTTCAATCCAATCGAGGTGGTCAGGTTACCTATCATGGGCCAGGACAAATCACCGCTTATTTACTGTTCGATCTGCGTCGGCTTGGCCTCTCAGTGACTCAGCTTGTCAATCGCATAGAGCAGCTGATGCTTAACGTTTGTGCCAATTGCGGCATCACCGCTGGGCGCCGGGAAGGCGCGCCGGGTATTTATGTGGGCAACGACAAGATCGGGGCGCTGGGTTTGCGCGTTAGTCGCGGGTGTAGCTATCACGGCCTCAGTCTGAACGTCGAAATGGATCTAAGGCCATATGAGCAGATTAATCCCTGCGGTTTGACTGACGTGCGAGCAATAGACATGCAAGCCTTTGGTAGCCATACCATCGCCTCGGTAAAACCACTAGTAATTGCTGAAGCACTGCGAGTATTTGACCTGGAGCAGATCACAGAGCGTAGCGAATCAACAGCGCGCGAATCGTAATAAGTCGCTTTCAGTAGAGCCATAGCGTTAGCTCGGTAGGCGTGGTCTCGATGTTTAGATGCCGCTATGAAATGGATTGCTACAATTTGGATCCGCAGCAAGGCGCATGGTTCGCCATTCATTGTCTTTTGCGTCGAAGTAGTTGATTTTACCAACTAAGGGACGGCCAACTCCCGTGATCAGCTTTATTGCTTCTAAGGCTTGGCTGGTGCCAAGTATTCCAACCAATGGGGCGATCACGCCATTTTCTGAGCAGTTTAACTCGCCTTCGTTAGCTTCCGAATAAAGGCACTGGTAGCAGGGAGAGGTGGCGTCCCGAGGATCGAAGACCGTCAACTGGCCTTCCCAACGAATTGCTGCAGCGGAAACAAGGGGTACACGTGCTTGCCAGCAAGCTTGATTTATAACTACTCGAGAAGCAAAAGAATCGGTCGCATCGACAACCACATCGACGTCGGCCAAACGTGCTGCGAGATGCACTGCGTCCTGACGTTGCGATATACAGGTCACGTGCGTGCTCGGATTGAGCTCGCTGATAGCTTGCGCTGCTGATGCTGCTTTATTGCTCCCTACGCGTTCTGCATTATGAGCAATTTGTCTCTGTAAATTGGATAGCTCAACGTCGTCGTCATCGATAAAAATTAGGCTGCCAACACCCGCTGCCGCCAAATAGAGCGCCACGGGTGAACCGAGCCCGCCAAGACCAACAATCAGAACGCGAGCGTTCTGGAGCCGTTGCTGACCTGAGATATCGATCTCTGGAAGCATAATCTGCCGGCTGTATTGAAGGAGCTGTGAATCGTTGAGAATCATGTGGTGGGCTCCCAATACCCTATTGAAACTCTTTCTATGCCATTTAAGTCTTGCCGTGAGGATACATTCTTAAAGCCCGTCATTGCCATGTAGGTTCGGACTTCTTCAGCCTGGTCATAACCATGTTCTAGCAGGAGTACGCCATCGCTATTTAGATGACGAGTGCTGGTTTCGATTATTGCGCGCAGCGCGGCAAAGCCGTCATCGCCAGCGACCAAGGCAAGTTTTGGCTCGGCGCATAGTTGCGGCAGATGATCGTCATCGGCTCGTATGTAAGGCGGGTTGCTAATGATAGCGTCCCAGTCGCCCTCGATATTTTGCCACCAATCGCTTTGGATGAAGTCGATCTCAATATTATGAGAGGCCGCGTTTTGCCTAGCTATTGCGAGTGCATCTGCGGAAACGTCTGAAGCGCATAGGTGCGCTGAAATACCCTTTTCTCGAAGGCAATGTCCGACGGCGATGATAATCGCACCGCTGCCTGTGCCAAGATCAACGATTTGCGCATTGTTCTGAATATGATCAACCGCGATTTCGACAAGTAATTCGGTTTCTGGGCGCGGTATAAGGACGCTTGGTGTCACTTTTAGATCTAGTCCCCAAAATTCTCGTGTGCCTAACAAATAGGCTAACGGGGTATGTGTGCGCAATTGCGCCAGCCAAGCTCCCATGTGGCTACGTTCCTGGTTACTTAGCTGACGCTCTGGGTGGGCGAGAAGTGCGGCGCGGCTACTGTTTAGAAAGTGTCCGGCTACGAGTTCTAATTCCAGTCTTGGGAGATCGGCATTGTCAGAAAACCAATTTCGAAGTGTAGTCATAGTGTTGGGGCGGTCAGTTTGTCTCGGTGGCTTTCGTAGTGATCTCCCATTAACGTGACGCAACCCTTGTCAGCCGTCTTCGGCCAGGTTCTTTAACAGGTCGGCCTGATATTCCTGCACGAGCGGCTGCACGACGCTATCGAGCTGTCCTTCGATGATTTCATCAAGCTTGTACAAGGTAAGATTGATGCGGTGATCGGTGACTCGGCCCTGAGGAAAATTGTAAGTTCTAATACGTTCCGAGCGATCTCCCGAGCCGACCAACAAGCGTCTGTTCTCCGCCTGTTCCGACTGCTGTTTGCTTTGCGCCGCATCCAATAATCTGGCCTGTAGCAGTGACATCGCGCGCGCGCGATTTTTATGCTGCGAGCGCTCATCCTGGCACTCAACCACTGTGCCGGTCGGCAGGTGTGTAAGCCGAATTGCCGAGTCCGTTTTGTTGACGTGCTGGCCGCCAGCGCCGGAAGCGCGAAATGTGTCTTCGCGAATATCTTTTTTATCGATCGCAATAGAATCGATTTCGTCAATCTCAGGCATGATGGCGACGGTACAAGCCGACGTGTGAATGCGACCTTGCGATTCAGTGTCTGGTACGCGTTGCACGCGATGCGCGCCGGATTCAAATTTGAGCTGGCTGAAAACTTCGTTGCCTTCGATCCGCGAGATAATTTCTTTGAAGCCGCCGTGTTCCCCTGGGCGCTCGTTCATGACCTCGACTTTCCAACCTTTGGATTCGGCATACTTGGTATACATGCGAAACAAGTCGCCTGAGAAAATCGCCGCTTCGTCGCCGCCGGTGCCCGCGCGGATTTCTAAAAATACGTTGGAACGATCGTTCGGGTCGCGCGGCAACAGCAGGGTTTGCAGCTGTTGGCTTAGTGCCGCTGCTTCTTCTTGATTCTCCTGAATCTCGAGTTCGGCCAATTCACGGATTTCGGGATCGGAGTCTTCCAGAAAATCCTGGTTGTCCGCGATGTTTTGTTCTAATGCCTGCAATTTCTGAAAGCACAGGACCACCGGTTCAACCTCGGCGAACTCCTTCGATAAAGCGGTGAATTTGTCTCGATCGCTGACGGTTTCCGCGTCGGATAGCAGTGCTGAGACTTCATCAAAACGATCGTTTAGCGTGGCGAGCTTTGCTGTCATCGAAGCGGAAAGATTCAAGATGACGACCTCTCGGAGGTAGCGGACTGCGCGGCCTCATTCGAGTCCGTTATGGCAGGTTCGTTAACTTCAAAATCTTCTAGCGCATAAATCCGTTTGAGCACTGCAAGCATGTCGTTTTGATTCTCTGCAGAGGCTTCACGCAATGCGACGGTGGGTGCATGAATCAGTTTATTGCTGAGATTATTGCTGAGTTGCGCGAGCACCTCGGTGGCGTCTTTGCCTTGATCTAGCTGCCGCAGCGCTTTCGTCAGCTCCTGTTCGCGAATTCCATCCGCTTGAGCTCGAAATGCCTTGAGCAGAGCTTGGCCGCGTTTGCGCTGCTTCTCTAACCAGAACTGGTTGGCTCCGTGCACAACAAAGCGTTCCGCAAGCTTCGCTTCGGACGCTCGCTGTTCTCGGTTGGCTTCAACGATTTGGGTCAGATCATCTATCGAATAAAGATACACATCCGGTAAGTCACCGACGCCTTCCTCGATGTCTCTGGGTACAGCGATATCGACCATAAAGATAGGTTTGCGGCGACGTTGTTTGATTGCGTTTTCTACCGTGCCCTTGCCCAATACCGGAAGATTGCTTCCTGTCGATGCAATGACTACATCAAATTCTGCGAGCCGATCGGCAACGTCGATCAATTGCATTGCGTCGGCATTGAATCTTTCCGCGACATTCTGTGCATTCGTCAATGTTCGGTTGGCGATGGCTATTTGGCCGATGCGTTGGCCGGTAAGATGATCAGCAACCAGGCTGATCGTTTCGCCGGCGCCCAACAACAGCGCTTTTTTGCTGTTTAGGTCTGAAAAGATTTTTTTGGCTAGGCTAACCGCGGCGTAGGCGACGGACACTGGGTTGCGACCAATCTGCGTTTCGCTGCGCACGGCTTTGGCGGTCTGCAAAACGATTCGAGACAACAGGTCGAGTTCCGATCCCAGCGTTCCGGCTGCGCGAGCCACGCCAAAAGCGGTTTTCACCTGGCCCATAATCTGTGGTTCGCCCAATACTTGTGAATCCAGTCCTGAAGCGACGCGAATCATGTGGCGAGCTGCTTCCTGATCCCAATAGCAGTAACTTGCGCCTTCTAATTCCGCTCTCTCAATGGGATAGTGAACCGCGAGCCAATCACTCAACGCGGCATCGGTATCAGCGCTGGTGACGCAGTAAAATTCAGTACGATTGCAGGTTGAGACGACGGCTACTTCGCTGACGCTGGGAACTTGTTTCAATAAAGCGTCCAGTACAGAGCCCAGCGCATCGTCGGTAAAAGCGATGCGCTCGCGCAACTCCACTGGAGCGGTTCTGTAATTTAAGCCAAAGGCCAGAATGCTCATGGTCACAAGCCGAAACAAAGATTTGAACAATGATACCAGAATGCGCCAGAAGCAATTAAGACAACTATGCTGTTTCCTGGGTTGCGTCGCGACGCGCTTTTGTCTCGATTTGAATGCGCAAAAGGGTGTGTCTGAGCACAGGCATCGGGCTGCGAGTGAGGGTTCGAGTCATGCATTTTGCGTCGCTGTCAGTGTTGGTTGCAAAACGCTTCGCGAAGCAGCGCGACCTTTTTATTGGGTTTTTTTTGCCTGCGTGGTGACCGGGCTCGCAGGCTGCAATCTGGTAAAACCACCCGCGTCCGATGCAGTGCCCCTCTTGTCGGGAGATTTTTTAGCAAACGGTAGGTTAGCGATAAAAGACCCGGAGCAATCCCTATCCGCGCGCTTTCGCTGGCAGCAAATCGGTGATCGATATGTCATCAATATTTGGAGCGTTTGGGGCCAGGGGCAGCTTACCTTGACCGGCAATTCCATGGATATGACGGTGAAGCGAGGTGAAGAAGTTTTGGGTAATGGTCCGCCGGAGGTGGTCATGACGCGGTTTTTGGGTTGGAGTTGGCCGGTCAGTGCGTTGCCACTTTGGTTGCAAGGTAAACCATTAACGCAACACCCTTTCTCGCCGCCATTGTTGGATGAGGCAGACCGCATTATAGAGTTTAGACAATTTGACTGGTTGTTAGGCTTCGACCGGTTCGTCCAGCGAGGTTCTGAGGCGCTGCCTAGTCGAATCAAATTGCAGCGTGGCGAGCAATCTTTGCGAATTATCGTGACCGACTACGCGAGCTAAGACTGTCACGCGAGACCAGCGCTTAAGACAATTATGAATGAAGTTTGACAGTAGCCAGCGGTATCCGGAAAATATGCGCTCTTTGATCGTCGGGCTGTAGGTATCGACCGCAACAACAACCGGGCGCAACATCGATTAACACGTTTTGGGGTGTCGCCAAGCGGTAAGGCACCGGGTTTTGATCCCGGCATGCGCAGGTTCGAATCCTGCCACCCCAGCCATATTTTTGTCTCATGTATTTCGTCTTACATTTTTTGGCTCGCATTGAGTCGAACGATGTCATCAGACGCCCATGCAGATGCTGTTAGGATTCGACGCAAGGTGATTTTGCCACCGAGGGATATGCGTTATGGCCGACTGCAAAGACTCGGCACAATTGGGGATTCGGTTAGACATGTCGCAAGACGTGAATCGGATTAAGGTTGCCTAAGAAAATCTACGCGAAACCCGTAGTGATGGTGGGGATAGTCGATGGCAAAGCTGATGCTTTTTTCTGGTGGGTCAAACTTTGGACTTGCGACGCGCGTGGCTAAGCAGTTAAGCGTGGAGCTAGGGCATGCTGATGTCGGTCGATTTAGCGATGGCGAAGTAACCGTGGAACTGCACGAAAATGTCCGCGGTCAAGATGTCTTTTTAATGCAGTCCACCTGTGCGCCGACCAACGATAACATTATGGAACTGATGATCATGGCGGACGCGCTGCACCGCGCTTCTGCTCAACGCGTCACTGCAGTGGTTCCCTATTTTGGTTATGCCCGACAGGATCGCCGCCCACGCTCCGCTCGTGTTGCGATTAGCGCCAAGGTCGTAGCAGATATGATTGGTAGTGTCGGTATAGACCGCATCCTGACAGTAGATTTGCACGCAGATCAAATTCAGGGCTTCTTTAACATCCCGGTGGATAACATATACGGCTCGCCGGTACTGGTAGATCACATTTTATCGCAACGATATGCAGACCCAATCGTCATTTCGCCTGATGTCGGTGGCGTAGTCAGAGCACGCGCTATTGCCAAGCAAATCGATGATCTGGAGCTTGCCATCATCGATAAGCGCAGACCTCAAGCCAACGAGTCTCGCGTGATGAATGTTATTGGCGATGTGACTAACAAGACCTGCATTATAGTGGATGACATTGTCGATACTGCTGGAACCCTCTGCACTGCAGCGGAAGCGTTGAAAGAAGAAGGGGCTAAGCAGGTGGTTTGCTACATTACACACCCAGTTTTGTCCGGTCCTGCTATCGAGCGAATCAACGCCTCACAAATCGATCGAATGGTGGTCACCGACACCATACCGCTGCACGAAGCAGCGAGAAAGTGCGAGAAAATAGAACAATTGAGTCTCGACCGTATTCTTGGCGAATCTATTCGTCGCGTTAGCAATGAAGAATCTATCAGCGCGCTTTTTCGATAGCTGATTGCATAGTGCCATGGCTTACAAATTAGATAGGCGCTGCGCTAAATAGAGCTGAATATAGAGAAATCGTTGGGTTGCAGCTGCGGCTCATACAATCGCGTGCAAAAGTTGGTCGCAGATTTTTGTACGTTTCATAACCAGGAGCGAGAAAAATGTCAGAACAAATTAAACTGACCGCAGAGCTCCGAGCTGACAAGGGGAAAGGTGCGAGCCGCCGCCTGCGTCGCTTGGAAAATAAAGTACCGGCTGTCATTTACGGGGGCCAACAAGAGCCTCAAGCGTTAAGCCTCAAAGACAACGAGCTTATCAATGCGATGCGCAATGAAGCGTTCTTTTCGCAGGTCATTGAACTGTCGGTTGATGGTAAGGAAGAACCAGTCGTCGTACGCGATATGCAGCGACACCCGGCGACTGAAAAAGTCGCCCATATCGACTTCCTTCGTATTGATGCCAATGTCTCGATTAACGTGAGCGTACCGTTGCATTTCATCAATGAGGAATCATGTGTTGGTGTAAAGATCAGCGGTGGTACTTTGACTCACAATCTGACCGAGGTCGAAGTATCCTGTTTGCCTGATGCGTTGCCTGAATTTATTGAAGTCGATATGCAGGACCTTGAAGCGGGATCTTCTGTCCACTTAAGCGATTTGGTTATTCCAGAGGGCGTTACCATTGTTGCTCTGAGTTTTGGCGAAGACCGCGACATCCCTGTTGCCAGCGTAACTGCTCGTAAAGGCGGTGGTAAGGACGAGGGCGATGAAAGCGCCGATGATGGCGAAGCAGCTGCAGATGGTGAAGCAGAGGAATAGCCGCCATTGTCAGCATAGGTCTTATGCTGGCAGGACGAGCACCTGATGAGCAAACTCAAGCTGATTGTTGGGCTTGGCAACCCGGGTGCTCAGTACGATGCGACTCGACATAACGCAGGCGCCGAATGGCTGAAAACAATAGCTGATCAGGCGCAAATCCCTTTGGCCCTTGATCCTAAATTCAAAGGTTTACTTGGGCGCGGCACGGTTCTCGGTGTAGAACTTCGTCTATTAATACCGACTACTTACATGAACCGTAGCGGCGATTCTGTTGGCGCTTTGGCGCGTTACTACAAGATTGAGCCGCAAGAGATTTTGGTTGCTTACGATGAGGTCGCATTTGCCCCAGGAGTGGTTAAGTTGCGTCACGGTGGTGGCGATAATGGGCACAACGGCGTCAAAAGTGTTAGCTCTGGACTAGGCGGGAAGGCGGAGTTCTATCGTTTACGAATTGGCGTAGGCCATCCTGGAGATAAGGCGCAAGTCGTCCATTACCTCACCGAACAGAAGCCGCCTTTAGTAGAGCGCGAATTGATTCAA
>MDTB01142950.1_pt1 | contig 25333 bp, 22 predicted proteins | sample 811161 | NCBI WGS metagenome assembly MDTB01 (sample SAMN05326650, study PRJNA326480) | marine metagenome | isolation source: seawater | place: Mediterranean Sea | collected 2009
AATATTATCATAGCCTAAATTTATTAGCTCCTGTTCAAAATTATCATCAGGAACATAAGTCTTTTGCGCCAAAGAAATAAATGGCAAGCAAAGTAATATAAGTAGTAGTTTTTTCATAATCTTAGTTTATTGTTAATCTATTGTTTTAACTTCTTTTTAAGTTTTATAATCCATATAAACAAAATGAGTAAAATAATAGGGTAAATAATTACAAATATCCAAATATTAATTTCCTCATAAGATATATTAAATATCTCTGCGAGCCATCTTAAAAAATCAACACATTTTTGGAATAAATTACCCATATTAAAGTTCTTTTCATTGTTAATTTATTGGTTTAATCTATCTCTAAAGTCCTCTATTGATTCACCTTTTTTTCTATCATAAACAGTTGTTTTATGGTACCCTTTTGGCCAAAGTTTTAATAAAAAAGTTTCTGTAGGATTATCATCAAATTTTACTTCCCCATTATTTATATAATGTCTTAATGATACTATTTTATCATTAATTTCCTTATGTTTTCGAGTAAGTTCTAACCACTCTTTCTTTTCCTCTTTAGTAATATCTCCTGTTGAATCTATTTCTTTAAATGAACTAATCTGCCTATCAATATTAGAAAGTTGTTCTTTTAATTTTCTTATTGCAGAATTTCTTGAATTAATGTACAAAAGTTTTGCCTTTATTACCCGAAATAAATAGATTAAGAATGGAACGACAACACATAAAACGATGACCGCCGCTAATTCTCCATACCCTCTTGACCTAGGTGTGTTTGAATATCCTTGTGCTAAAGTCAGTAGTGGCAAGCAAAGTAATATAAGTAGTAGTTGTTTCATTGTTAATCTATTGCTTTGTTAGTTTACCATTCATCTTCATCACTTTCCAATACAAAACTTGCCAAAGATGTTGCCTAGCAAATCATCATTAGTTACCTCGCCTGTAATAAGGCCTAAATGATAAAGCGCTTGCCTTATGTTTACTGCAAGCAAATCACCACTTATATCAGTATTTAAACCATCAATTATTGCATTTATTTCTGCTAGTGTATTGCTTAGCTCTTGCTGATGTCTACTATTGCTAATTATGGTGTCATTTTGCAAAAAACTATTGTCCGAAAAGTCAATAAGTTGCTTTTTCAAATTTGAGATGCCTTCATTGTTTTTTGCTGAAATCAGTAAATAATCTTTTTCTTTAATCGCATCAGCAACATTCCTATTTAAATCCATTTTATTTACTACCACAATCAATTTGTTTTGCAGCTGCTTTTCAAGTTTTCTAATTTCTTTTGTTTGCGCCTGTATATCAATTGTTGCATCAACTAAATAAATGACCAATTTGGCTTTTTTAGCTTTCTCCAATGCTTTTTTTATACCAATATTCTCTATTTTGTTGTCCGTTTCTCTAATTCCTGCAGTATCGATAAAACGAAACTGTAAGCCATCGATATTGATAACATCTTCAATGGCATCTCTAGTTGTTCCTGCAATTTCAGAAACAATGGCTTTTTCTTCATTTGCGAATGCATTCAGCAGGGTTGATTTCCCAACATTTGGCGCTCCCAGTATGGCAACTGGGATGCCATTCTTGATTGCATTTCCCAATTGAAAAGAGGTAATTAATTGGTTTAATTTATTTTTTATCAATTGCAATAATTCATTGAATTGTTGTCTGTTGGCAAACTCTACATCTTCTTCCGAAAAATCCAATTCCAATTCAATTAATGAAGCAAAATTGATGAGCTGTTCTCTTAATGTTTGTAATTCATTTGAAAAACCACCTCTCATTTGATTAAGCGCAATTTGATGTGCTTTTTTACTTTCAGATGCAATTAAATCTGCTACTGCTTCCGCTTGTGAAAGATCCATTTTTCCATTTACAAATGCCCTTAAAGTAAATTCACCAGGATTTGCAGTTCTTGCACCATTTTCTGTAAGCAACTGCATAATTTGCCCTTGAATAAATTGTGAGCCGTGACAAGAAATTTCAACTATATCTTCACCAGTAAATGAATTTGGATTTTTGAATATACTTAGCAATACTTCATCAATAATCTTATTTCCGTTTTTTATAGTGCCAAAATGTAGGGTATGCGATTTTTCATTTGTAATATTTTTCGAAAAAATTTTGTTACAAATTTTAAAGCTATTTTTTCCTGAAACCCGAATTACAGCAATCGCTCCAGTACTGCTGCCAGTTGCTATTGCGCATATGGTATCTTTTCTACATGAATTTTTCATATTGCAAAAGTATTTAAAATCCTTTGTTATACACTTTAATGTTCTAATTTTGCAAATCAAAAATAAATCAAGAAATGAGTGTATTAGTAAATAAAGATTCAAAAGTTATCGTTCAAGGGTTTACAGGTAGTGAAGGTACATTTCATTCCGAGCAAATGATAGCTTACGGAACAAATGTAGTAGGAGGGGTAACACCAGGAAAAGGCGGACAGAGTCATTTAGGAAAACCCGTATTTAATACTGTAGAAGATGCGGCAAAAGAGGTAGAAGCAAACACTAGTTTGATTTTTGTGCCACCTGCATTTGCAGCTGATGCGGTAATGGAGGCAGCAGAAGCAGGAATTAAAGTAATTATTTGTATTACTGAAGGAATTCCCACAAAGGATATGATTATGGTGCAAGAGTATATTGCTGATAAGGATTGTGTTTTAGTAGGTCCTAATTGTCCAGGGGTAATTACCCCAGAAGAAGCAAAATGTGGAATTATGCCAGGATTTATTTTCAAAAAGGGTAGAGTTGGAGTGGTTTCAAAATCCGGTACGCTTACCTATGAGGCAGCTGATCAGGTAGTAAAAGCAGGAATGGGGATTTCTACTGCTATTGGTGTGGGTGGCGATCCTATTATCGGTATAAGTATTTTAGATGCTATCAAACTATTTATGCATGATGATCAAACAGATGGTATAGTGATGATAGGAGAAATTGGCGGGCAATTAGAAGCAGATGCGGCAAAGTGGATAAAAGAAAATGGAATAAAGCCAGTTGTAGGTTTTATTGCTGGACAAACAGCGCCTAAAGGAAGAACGATGGGACATGCAGGTGCTATAGTTGGTGGTACAGATGATACTGCTGAGGCAAAAATGAGAATTCTTAGTGAGTGTGGAGTGAATGTAGTTGCCTCTCCAGCTCAAATTGGCGCTAGGATGGCAGAATTGCTTGGGTTACACGCTTAGCAAGAAATCTGATTAGATAATTAAAAATCCTGCCATTTTTGGGATTTTTCTATATTTGAGTTCTTATTATTAAAAATAAAAAAGATGCAATTATTAGAAAGCAAGAACATAATTATAACTGGTGCTAGTAGAGGTATTGGGAAAGGTATAGCAGAAGTATTTGCTCATCATGGCGCAAATATTGCTTTTACTTACCATTCTTCCAATGAGAAAGCCAAAGCTTTAGCAGAAGAGCTATCAGCTAATGGATGTAAAGTAAAGGGCTACAAATCTGACGCTTCTGATTTTGAGGCCGCACAGCAATTAGCTGATGCGGTAATGGAGGAATTTGGCAGTATAGATGTGGTGGTAAATAATGCTGGAATTACAAAAGACAACCTATTGATGCGCATGAGTGAGGAGGATTTTGATCGTGTTATGAAGGTAAACTTGAAGTCAGTTTTTAACCTTACAAAAGCAGTTATGCGACCAATGTTAAAGCAAAGAAAAGGCTCCATTATCAATATGAGTTCAGTTGTAGGTGTAAAGGGAAATGCAGGGCAAGCAAATTATGCTGCATCTAAATCTGCAATTATTGGATTTACAAAATCTGTGGCATTGGAGTTAGGCTCTAGAAACATAAGATGTAACGCCATAGCTCCTGGTTTTATTGAAACAGAAATGACAGACGGATTAGCAGAAGAAACCATTAAAGAGTGGAGGGAATCCATTCCACTTAAAAGAGGAGGAACCACTGAAGATATTGCAAATGCCACTTTGTTTTTAGCATCAGATATGTCCAGATATATTTCAGGGCAAGTGCTTAATGTATGTGGCGGAATGCTAACCTAATTTTATGTTTGACATAAGTACAAATTTACCATCTTGGCTAATTTTTTTAGCCTTATTTATTGGTGTGGCGTATGCTATTTTCTTGTATCAAAAAGAAGATAAGATTGAGAATATCTGGCTAAAAAGAATACTATTTTTGTTTAGAACGCTAGTAGTATCTTTCCTCTTTTTTTTGCTGTTAGGACCTCTTGTAAATTCCTACATAAAAGAAAAAGAAAAGCCTATTATTATTGTAGCTCAAGATGCTTCTGCCTCATTAAAAGATACTGATATTTACAATCAACTTTCCTATTTTAGAAATAAAGTAGAAGATGATTTTGAAGTTTTTTCTTTTCATTTTTCTGATGATTTACAAGAGGGTTTATCCGTAGAGAATAGAGGTAATCAAACTAATTATACTGCTTTTTTTGATGAAGTTGAAAGCAAATTTATGGGTAGAAATGTAGCTGCTTTGGTTTTTGCAACAGATGGCTTGTATAATGTTGGCGAAAATCCTATTTACAAAGCAAACTCTACAGTATTTCCTCTTTATCCAATAGCTTTTGGAGATAGTATTCAGCAAAAAGATTTACGCATTAAAAATGTAGAATATAATGAAATCGCTTTTATGGGAAATGATTTCCCAGTTGAGGTAATGATAGCAGCTCATTCTTGCAAAAATAACAATGTAGAACTTAAATTATTTGATGGCGACAGACTTTTGCATAAAGAAAAGATTAAAATAAAATCAAATGATTTCCATCATAAAATACCACTTACAATATATGCAAAACAAAAAGGGTTGCGCCAATACAAGTTGCAACTAAGCAATATAGTGGGAGAAAAAAATACAATAAACAATAGTTATGAGATTTTTGTGGATGTAATAGATTCCAAATACAATATCCTATTACTTTCAGATTATTCACATCCTGATATTGCAGCATTAAAAAGCGTACTATCTAAAAACAAACACTACAGTATAGAGTTCTTTAAAATACAGGAATTTGATAGAAATATTAACAAATACAATCTAGTAGTTATTTTTGGTCTCTCAAATGGCCTTGAAAAAATTAATGCAATTGTAGATGTAAAAGTACCGCTATTGTTTTTTGTTGGGGCGAGCGCCAATATCAATCAATTTAACAATTTACAAAACGCTATTTCTGTAAAAGAAAGAAACAGTTTACAAGAAGTGACTCCTAATGAGAATAAGCAATTTTCTTTATTTACTATTTCTGATGAGTTATCAAAAATATTGATGCAATTTCCTCCTGTTCATTCTCCTTTTGGTGACTATCGGATTTCTACTAATACTCAAGTGCTTTTACATCAGAAAATAGGAAAAATTACCACTGAAAAACCTCTTTTGTTTTTCCAAAATTCATCAAATAAAAAAATAGGAGTATTTTTTGGTGAAGGGTTTTGGAAATGGAAGTTGATGGAATTCTTCGAGCAAAAGCATAATGATGCTTTTGATGAGCTATTTGCAAAAACTACTCAGTATTTACTTTTAACTGATGATAAATCGCAATTTAGATTAAAACACGAGCATAAGGTTAATGCAAATTCCACGATTATTTTTGAGGCAGAGTTATATAATGAAAGTTATGAGCTTATTACACAAAATGATATTTCAATCATTATTACTGATGAAAATAGCAAAGAGTATCCTTTTATATTTTCCAAGCTTAAAAAGTCTTACCATCTTAATGTTGGCTCATTTGCTGTTGGCGAATATTCCTTTATAGCAAAAGTGGATGGTACTGAATTACAAAAGAAAGGCAGTTTCTCTGTTATTCCTTTTCAAATGGAAATGATACAAACGAAAGCTAACCATCAGTTACTATTTAATTTGGCAGATCAAAGTGGAGGATCTTTATTTTTTCACAATCAAATGGATTTTCTTTATGAAAAGATTAAAAAATCAGAGAATAATAAAACAATCATTCATAACAAGGAAAAAGTGCAAGAAATGATAAATATTCCATGGATTTTATTTATTTTGCTGCTTCTAATTTTAACAGAATGGTTTGTTAGAAGATTTAACGGTTTATATTAAAAAAGAATTTTAAAAACAAAAACTAAAAAATTATGGAAAACAGGAATTTACCATCAGCAATTGTGATAGGAATTGTAGGATTCGTATTGCTTACATTATTTGGGTCGAGCATGTTTTTAACTATTGATCCAGGGGAGAAGGGAGTGATATTTAAGCGTTTCGGCGGAGGATTAGATAAAGAAACCATTTACGGACAGGGCTTTCATGTAATTGCCCCTTGGAATGATATGCATGTATATAATGTCAAAATTCAGGAAAATTATGAGGCTATGGAAGTGCTTTCTAGTAATGGACTTTCTATAAAGATAGATTTGTCTTTTAGATATAATGCAATTGAAAACAAAATAGGTTTTTTACATGATAATATTGGGAAAAGTTATGTAAATAGTATTATAAAACCTGAAATAAGATCAGTAACAAGGGAAGTGATTGGGAACTATCTTCCTGAAGAATTGTATTCTAGCAAAAGAGAAGCTATTGAAGACGAAATATTTTTTCAAACTAAAGAAAGAGTTGGAGAAAAATATATTAATATAGATGCTGTTTTGATTAGAGATGTGACTCTTCCTCCAACATTACAAGCTGCAATTGAGCAAAAATTAAAACAAGAGCAAGAATCATTAGAATATGAATTTAAAATAGATAAAGCAAGAAAAGAAGCTGAAAGAAAAGAAATTGAGGCAAAAGGAATTTCTGAATTTCAAAAGATTGTCAATAGAACTATTACACCACAATTATTAAAGTGGAAGGGAGTTGAAGCTACTCAGGAAATTTCAAAATCTGCTAATTCTAAGGTCATTGTTATTGGTAATGGAGATGGCGATTTACCAATTATATTAGGAGGCCAATAATAATTTTTGTTAATTCACGTTCGCTACATTATTAAAAACAAAAAATAAAAAAAATGAAGAAGTTAATCACAATTATTTTAGTTGCTTTAGTGCCATTTATTAGTGTGGCACAAAAAAGAAGTAAGAAAGATAAAACTGCAAAATCAGAAATTAAAAGTTCAGTATGGCGCTTTATGGTAATTAAGGGATTTTCTATTACTGACCAATCTAATACAGATGTATTATTAGAGGAATTTCATTTTGATCATAATGATGTAAACACTAGTCTTGATAAGGTAAGAATATGGTTTGACTTTGGCACAAACATTAACAATGAAGCAGCTGCATTACTTGAAAAATCTATAGAAATGCGTTCATTGACTGATGCTGTTAATCTTTTAGGAAATTATGGTTGGGAATTTGTTTCAGCAAATATTGAAAGAGATGGTCAGTTTACAACCTACTATTATTATATGAAGAAAAAAGTTTGAACCACATTTTCATATTTGCAGATATGTCCAGAAATGAAATCTACATTAGAGTCAATTTATTTTATTGACTATTTGCAAGATGCTTACTTGACTAAAGTGTATTCTGAAAGAAACTTGTATTTAAGTAAATAAGAGTGGGTTTGCTAAACACCATATTACTGATAGTTCTTTTTTATTATCTTTTTAAGATGATAATGCGCCTGTTAGCACCATTTTTATTGAAATATTTTGCTAGTAAAATGCAAGATAGATTTGAGCACCAATTCAAGCAAAAACATCAAAATCATCAACGTAAAGCCCAAGAGGAAGGAAAGGTAACCATTGAAAAAACAAACATTTCAACTCAATCAAAATCAAAAAATTTAGGAGAGTATGTAGATTTTGAGGAGGTTGATGAATAAATTACTTATGGAACAATTTAAAAAAATAAGCCCGCATTTAATAGTATTACTATTATTTGTAGCTATTTCTTTCACTTATTTTTCACCAGTATTAAACGGGAAAATGCTGGACATGCCCGATATCAAACATCATAAAGGGATGAGTAAGGAGGTGATTGATTTTAGAAATAAAACAGGAGAAGAGGCGCTTTGGACAAATTCTATGTTTTCTGGCATGCCAGCCTATCAGATTTCTACAAAGTTTAAAGGGAATTTAGTTCAGTATGTTCCTAAAATAATATCAATGGGTATGCCAAGACCAGTCAATTTATTATTCCTTTATATGCTGGGTTTTTACATATTGCTCTTATCCTTAAAAATAGACTATAGATTGTCAGCTGTTGGCGCTGTAGCTTTTGCTTTTTCTTCTTATTTCTTTATCATTATTCAAGCAGGGCATATGACTAAAGCACATGCAATAGCTTATGTGCCTATGGTAATAGCTGCTGTCCTTTATACTTATAGAGGGAAAATGTTATTAGGAGGAGTATTAGCCGCTTTAACTGTTGCTCTACAAATCTATGCTAATCATTTGCAGATTACTTATTATCTAGTGTTGATATTGCTGTTGATTGGTTTAGTACAATTTGTAAAAGACTTTAAAGCAAATAATCTTGCAGATTTTAGCAAGAGAACAGCAGTATTATTCCTTGCTGGCTTGTTGGCTTCTGGCACTTCATTTACAAGACTTTCAACTACTATGGAATACGGAAAAGACAGCACAAGAGGAAAATCAGAATTGACGGATAATTTAGATAATAAGACTTCGGGATTGGATAAGGATTATGCTACTTCTTGGAGTTATGGAATTGCCGAAAGTTTTACCCTATTAATTCCTAATTTTTATGGAGGCGCATCACAAGGATCTTTAACAACTGAATCAGAAACTTATCAAGCTATAAAAAGAGCACCAAATGCAAGACAACTGATTAAGCAATTACCGCTTTATTGGGGTGACCAACCTTTTACTTCAGGCCCAACATATGCTGGGTCAATCGTCATTTTCCTTTTTATTCTGGGTTTGTTTTTTGTAAAATCAGAAGTGAGAATATGGTTAGTACTTGCCACCATATTATCTATTATTCTCGCTTGGGGAAAAAACTTTATGCCACTTACTGATCTTTTCCTAGATTATTTTCCTGGTTATAATAAATTTAGAGCAGTATCTATGATTTTGGTTATTGCTGAATTTACCATTCCTCTTCTCGGCTTTATAGCTTTGAATAAGTTTTTGTTTTTGGCATCTGATACTTCTGAAAATCAGAAAAAGAAACCTTTGCAATTTGCTTTTTATCTTACTGGAGGATTTACATTATTATTTGCTCTGATGCCATCATTGTTTTTTGATTTTGTTGGTGGACAAGATGCAAGTCTAGAAAAAAACGGATGGCCAATAGACGCTTTACAATCTGATAGAGCTGCGCTTTTAAGTAGTGATTCTTGGCGCTCTTTCATTTTTATTTCTCTTACTTTTGGAACACTATTGATGTTCCTAAAAAACAAGCTAAAATCGCAATATGTGGTTTTGATAGTTGGGCTTTTGATATTAGTTGATATGTGGACGATAAATAAACGCTATCTAAATGATGATAATTTTCTAAGAAAATCAAAAGTAGAAACTCCATATCAGCCAACTCAAGCTAATTTGCAGATACTTAAAGATAAAGATCCCAATTTCAGGGTATTTAACCAGAGTGTTAGTACTTTTAATGATGCAAGTACCTCTTATTTTCATAAATCGATAGGCGGTTATCATGGGGCTAAACTAAAGCGCTATCAAGAATTAATTGAGAAGCACATCTCTCTAGGCAATTCAGCAGTAATCAATATGTTAAATACAAAATATGTTATTAGTAGAAAAGGACAATTACAGCAAAATCCTGCTGCCATGGGGAATGCATGGTTTGTGCAAAATGTGAATATAGTAGAAAATGCTGATGCTGAAATAGCAGCACTTAATGCTTTGGATTTAAGAAATACAGCTGTTGTTGATGAGCGTTTTAAATCGCAAATTATTTCAGGAATATCAAATGAGGGTGCATCTATAAACCTTACAGAATATAAGCCCAATTATTTGAAATACAGCTCAAATTCAATAAATGATGGTATTGCAATATTCTCAGAGATTTATTATGACAAAGGTTGGAATGCCTATGTAGATGGGAAATCAGCGCCTCACTTTAGAGTAAATTATGTTCTAAGAGGCATGCAAGTTCCAGCAGGTCAACATACCATAGAGTTTAAGTTTGAGCCAAAAACTTATAAGTTTGGAGAAAGCATCTCATTGGCTTCTTCAATTTTGCTTTTATTGCTTTTAGCCTTTGTTTCCTTTAAGGAATTAAGATCTTAATGAAAAAAGTTTTAATTATCTCTTATTATTGGCCTCCAGCAGGAGGTTCTGGAGTGCAGAGGTGGTTAAAGTTTGCCAAGTATTTACCGCAGTACGGCTGGAAGCCCATTATTTATACGCCTGAAAACCCCTATTTTGAGGTAAAAGACACTGCATTATTAAACGATATTCCTAATGAAGTTGAAGTTTGGCAAACTCCCATCTGGGAACCTTATGCATTAAAGGATAAGATTTTTGGGAAAGGAAGTAAGAGCCAAAGTGCAGGCGTTATCTCCAATAAAAGATTTTTAAAAAATAAAGTTCTGAATTGGATTAGAGGAAATATCTTTATTCCTGACCCTAAGGTGTATTGGGTAAAACCTTCAATAAAAGTATTGAGCAAGAAAATAGAAAAAGAGGGTATAAACTATATCGTTTCTACCGGTCCTCCTCATTCTATGCATTTAATTGCATTGGGCTTAAAGAGAAAAATACCAAACTTAAAATGGATAGCAGATTTTCGTGATCCATGGAGTGAATTGGATTTGTTAGATGAATTTCATCTTTCAAATTCAGCAAGAAAAAAACACCAAAAGCTAGAGCAAGAAGTTTTAAAAGCTGCTGATATGACTTTAACGGTTAGCGAAAGTTGGATGCAAGATTTGAAGAGATTAGGTGGGCAACAAGTTCAGTTCATCACTAATGGTTTTGATGAATCCGATTTTGACTTAAAGCCCAAAAAAAATGATAAGTTTATTATTGGACATTACGGTTTGTTAAATCATTTGAGAAACCCTAAAAACCTATGGAAAGCATTGGATATATTGTGCAGAGAGCATCCTGAATTTAATACTAAATTAGAGATTCATTTATCTGGTAATATTGATAAGGAAGTATTGCATGAGCTGGAATCTTATCCAATGCTGGTAGGAAAGCTAAAGCAGTTGGGTTATCTTTCTCATGCTGAGGTTCTAACTGAGTACAATGAGGCAGATGTACTATTGTTGTTGCTTTTTAATACTAAAAGTGGAGTAGGGAATTATCCAGGTAAGATTTTTGAATATTTTGCAGCTCAAAAACCTATTTTGGCTTTTGGTCCAAAAGAAAGTGATACTGAAAGATTAATTTTAACCACTAATGCGGGTCTGTATTTTACTTATAAAGAATCTGAAATCAAGAATAATATAATGGAATTGTACCATCAGAAGTTGCAATTTAAAAATACAAATGTGTCACAATTTTCCAGATTAAATTTAACAGCGGAATTGTCAGCATTATTAAACAAGTTATAAATGGGGATTGTAAGAAATCAGAGTATAAAAAACTCCATAAGTTTCTACATTGGGATGCTTTTTGGGGCTGTAAATACTGTGATTATTTATCCAAATGTATTTAAAGATAATCCTGAGCATTTTGGTTTGATGCAGATTTTGGTTGCTTATGCTGTGGTAATTTCAACATTTACCACTTTTGGTATTCCAAAAACTTTTGTCAAATTCTTTCCAGCTATAAAGCAAAAAGGACAATTGTATTTTCTAAGTCTAATAATTCCGTTAATTGGTTTTTGTTTGGCTTCAATCTCTTATTATTTATTTAAGGAATCAATATTTGAATTACTCAATGCAAGCCAATTATTAAAAGACAATTTCTTTTATATTCTTTTGCTGGTTTTCTTTATCGGTTTTTATAATATTTTATCCTCTGTTTCTAGATCGCATCTAAGTGCAGCTCCACCTATCTTTATCAATGAGGTTTTCTTAAAAATTTATTGCATGTCTGTACTTTTTTTATATTGGTTTAACCTTTTTGACTTTGCAACTTTCCTTCAGATTTACTTGCTTGGGTACCTTATAAAATTTGCAATCCTCTTTCTGTTACAATGGTGGTATGATCGTTTCTCCTTTTCATTATCAGTAAAAGATTTAAATTTAAAAGAGCTTTTGGAGTTTGGATTGTATGTAATGGTTGGTGGCGCTTCTATAATGATAGTAACTCGGGTAGATATGATGATGATAGGTGCCTTATTAGATTTACAACAAGTGGCATTTTATACAGTTGCATTCTTTATAGGTAATGTGATTAGGGTCCCAGGAAAAGCAGTTGTTAGTATTTCTGCACCACTAGTTGCTAAAGCTTGGGAGTATCAAAATTTGAAAGAGATTCAACTGCTTTATTCAAAATCATCAATCAATCAATTGATAATAGGAGGTATATTTTTCCTTTGCGTCTGGTTAAATATTGATGAGATATTCTCATTGCTTCCAGATAAGTTTCAGGGAGGAAAATGGGTTGTTTTTTATATTGGAATCTCTCAGCTCTTCAATATTACATCTGGAATAAATGGTACAATTATTGTCAATTCAAGATATTATAAATACGACTTATATACCAATGTTTTATTGGTTTTTGTCACTATTACTACTAATTATATACTGATTCCCATTTACGGTATTGATGGAGCAGCAATGGCAACTGCATTATCTATTTTTTCGTTTAACCTTATTAGATTATTTCTCATAAAAATTAAGATGGGAATGCATCCATTCAGTTTAAATACGCTGAAAACGATAATATTGCTGTCATTATTATTTTTAGCAATGAATGAGTTGCCAAATACGACAAATGCATTTTTGGATATATTATGGAAGTCTGTTTTAGCTTTAGCTATATATATTCCAACAGTTTTGTATCTGAATCTTTCGGAAGATATATCTGTAATAATTAGAGAGTTGAAAAACAAGTATATTAGCTAGTGTATCCTAATTTTCGCATATTTTCTTTGCAGATAGTTTCAATAATCAAATAATTTTTTTCTCCAAAAAAAGCTTTTAGATCAATATCTGAATTACCCTTTGGTTGATATTGTATATTTACATGGCTGCTGATATCATCTTTAATTGAGAATCCTATTTCTAGTGCTAGCTTTTCAATAAAACTCTTTTTGTCTATTAAGAAATCCTCATATTTTACTAACACTATCCTTTCTTCATTTTGCATATAAATATTAAATGCATGATTCCATCTAAATGCCAAAGCTTCAATGTAATTTTTACTTTTATAGCCAAACATCTTGGATTGTAAATTCAGTTTCCAAGCAGGAGTTTTCTTTAACTCAACATAATCCTCAAAATTAATTTTTTGCAAATTCCCAGGGATTTTTAATCTGTTTAAGATGCTTCTAATATTTTGAAAAGGGTTTCTCACTATCCAAACAAATTTTGAATCAAGATAGAGTCCTAGCAGATCATCAGTGAAAAAGGAAAGAGAAGGCTCTTTAATGATGTCTTTTGAAAATTCATAAGCATGTTCTTGAATAAAATCTTTAATATTCATTAACTCAAATTCTAATAACAAAGGAGAATATTTAGTAATGCTTTTTATATCTGAAGTTAATGATTGCTTTGTCGCTTTACTTAATAGCTTTGCAATTATTGTCGTTCCGCTTTTTGGATTTCCTAAGATGAATAAAGGTTTTGGGTTGCTTTCAGAGAAATAAGATAAAATTTTTCGCATCAATTCTAGATTCTATATTTCCTTTTTAATTATCAAATTCAATATTAAGAGCAAATATCAATAAAAAATAACTTAATTTTGCGATAAGAAAGAATAATTCTGATAGGAATTTTTATTCTTTAATGCTATCACAGATTATGATAAATGTAACCAAAACATATTTACCAAATAAAGAGAAGTATAAGCAACTCATTGATGAGATTTACACCAACGGGTGGATAACTAATAATGGACCAATGGTGAAGTTGTTGGAAAAGAAATTGGCAGCTTATCTTGGAGTTAAAAATTTGGTTTTGGTTGCTAATGGTACGGTTGCCTTAGAAATAGCTTATAGAACATTGGGAGTTGAGGGGGATGTAATTACTACTCCCTTTAGTTTTGTTGCAACAACAAGCTCTTTAGTTACAAATAATTTGAATCCAGTATTTGCAGACATTGATAAAGAGACACTTAATATTGATGTCGATTATATTAAGAAAAAGATATCAAAAAACACTAAAGCTATCGTTCCTGTACATGTATTTGGAAACGCTTGTGATATTGAAGGTATTCAAGATGTTGCAAAAAACAATAACCTTAAAGTTATTTATGATGCAGCACATGCTTTTGGTGTAAAATACAAGAATGATAGTGTGTTGAATTATGGCGACATCTCAGCACTCAGTTTTCATGCAACAAAGCTATTTCATTCTATTGAGGGAGGTGCATTAATTATAAATGATGATAATTTGGTGCAAAAAGCCAGATACCTAATTAATTTTGGTATTGAGAATGCTGAATCGATACCAGAGATAGGGACCAATGCAAAAATGAATGAATTTGAGGCAGCAATGGGTCTATGTATGCTTGATGAGATTGAAGAAATAAATAAGACAAGACAAAAAGTGTTTGAGTGTTATAAAAGTGATTTAGATGGATATGTTCAGTTTCAACAATTAAATAATGATGCCACAATCAATTATAGCTACTTTCCAATTTTGTTAAAAGATGAGATAGAGCTAAAAAAGGTACAAGAGGCTTTGAATAATCATAAAATTTTTCCTAGAAGATATTTTTTTCCTTCTCTAGATACTTTATCATACATTGATCCTAAGCAAATTTGTCTCAATTCAAGGGATGCATCAAGTAGAATTCTTTGTTTACCCATCTTTCCAGAGTTGAAAGAGGAAGAACAGCAACATATCATTCAAACAATTGTTACTGCTCTATGAAAGTAGCAATTATGCAACCTTATTTTTTCCCTTATATTGGTTATTGGCAGTTAATCAATATGGTAGACACATTTGTAATTTATGATGATGTGAATTACATCAAAAAAGGGTTTATTAATAGGAATTATTTATTGCAAAATCAGCAATTACAATTATTTACTTTAGAATTAATTTCTGCAAGTCAGAATAAAAATATAAATGAGATACTTATAGGTAGTAATAGCAGTAAAATTCTAAAAACTATAAAACATAATTATACTAAAGCACCTCATTTTGATACAGTCTATCGTCTTATAGAGAGTATATTTTGCAATAAAGAAAAAAAATTATCTCAATTTCTAGGACACTCGTTGAAAAGAATTTCTGAATTTCTTGAGATCAATACAAAGTTTTTGTACTCAAGCAATGTAAATAATGACAAGTCATTACAAGCCCAAGATAGGTTGATTGAGATATCCCAACTATTAGGCGCTACAGATTATGTAAATACAATTGGGGGTACTGAACTCTATAAAAAAGATGATTTTAGAAAAGCAGGAATTCATCTTTCATTTATTAAAACAGCAAATATTGAATACAAGCAGTCTAAAAATGAGTTTGTGCAGAATTTATCAATTATTGATGTGATGATGTTTAATAGTAAGGAGGAAATAAAACAGATGTTAAATCAATTTGAATTGATATGAATAGGCTTGCTATACATGCTGTTCCAAGATCTGGTTCATCTTGGCTTGGACAAATTTTAAATAGCTCAGAGCAAGTTCGATATAGGTTTCAGCCTCTTTTTTCTTACGCATTTAAGGATTTTCTAAATGAACATAGTACAAAACAAGAAATCCATACTTTCTTTGAGAAAATTGAGGGGAGTAATGATGATTTTTTATTGCAAACAGATAAAATAAATAGTGCAGCATATCCTCTTTTCAAAAAGGATGATAGTTTTTCTCATATTGTGTATAAAGAGGTGCGGTATCATTATATTTTAGAGAATTTATTGAAACAAGATCAAGATTTAAAAGTAATTGGTTTAGTTCGTTCTCCATTTGCAGTCATATCCTCATTCTTAAATTCTCCAAGAGAATTCAGAAAGGATTTAGGTTGGATTGAAAATGAACAGTGGCGATATGCAGAAAAGAAAAATCTAAATAAGCGTGAAGAATTCTTTGGGTATGAGAAATGGAAAGAAGTTTATTTTCTTTTCAAGAAGCTAGAGGAAGAATATAAAGATAGATTTCGTTTGGTTAATTATGAATCCCTCATAAAAGACACTCATCAAGAGGTAGAAGGAATTTTTAGATTTTGCAATTTAGAGATTAGTGCACAAACAATCAAATTTTTAAATGATTCAAAATCTTCTGATAATAATTCGACTTACTCAGTTTTTAGAAATAAAGAGAAGGATAAGCAGTGGAAAACAAAGCTTGATAAGAAAATTATCTGTGAAATCAGAGAGGATATTTTAAAGAGTAAAATAATGGAGTTTGCGATTGATAATTAGAAAAAGCAAAAAATGATAGTGCATTTGTTTGAGGATCAAAAGTTTATTGATGTAACAATAGAGAATTTTGAGAGTGTTGCAGCAGGAAAGAATAGGTATATTGTGTTTTCAAATAACAATCAACTTAAGCGTGTTGCTAGAAAAAAAGATGTAACGATACTCCCGAATTCATCTTACAAGCTTGATTTAGGTTTTATTTTTCAAGATTGTAAACTCTTAATAATCCATTTTCTTTCCCCAATTAAACTTTACATATTAAAACATAAACCTGATCATGTAAAGATTCTGTGGTCAGTTTGGGGGTCAGATGCTTATGATCATTTTCAAAAACAACACATTCATGAGCCATTAACTCAAAAGATAAGAAAGAGAAGCTTGTATCATTTTTTCAAATTTTTTTGGGTTTATACGCTTTATCATTTTCTTAGATATAGGGTTAAACCTATTGGAAAGGAATTGGAATCATTAAGGCAAATCAATTATGTAAGTACAGTTTTGCCCTATGAATTTGAACTTATTAAAAATGAATTTGACTTAAACGCATATTATATCGATTATAATTATGGGGCAAATGACTTTACAGCATTTCCAAATGTTAAATTAGGAGATTCAGTTTTAGTTGGTAATTCTGCAACAGCTTCAAACAATCATTTTGATTTGTTTGACATTATAAAAGAAACAAATAAGAAGCTTATTGTACCGCTTAATTATGGTGCTTTTGACTATAAAAAATACTGCAGAAAGGTAATTCTTAAAGGGGAGCTATTATTTGGTGATAAATTTACTCCTATTACAACTTACTTGTCAAAAAATGAATACGATAAATTGCTTCTTTCTTGCAATACGGCAGTTATGTATCATGTACGGCAGCAAGCGTTAGGAAATATTTTTAGCGCTTTATTTATGGGGATAAGGGTGTTTCTAAATAAAAACTCTGCAACATATACATTTTTAAAAAATGAAGGTATGATGGTATTTGACTTGAAAGAAGATTATAAATTAATTGGCGTTGAGTTAGAAGAATCTAAAAAGGAAAATAATAAAAATTTGGTCTTAAAATTGAGAGGCCGAAAAGTAATTCGAGAAAAAGTGCAAACCATTGTTGATTTATACAAACAATGTCATTAAAGAGTGATAATTGAAACCATTTGGTATTATATTGTTAGCATCAGAACGATCGGGAAGTAACTTATTGCGGACTCTTCTTGGAAATCACTCAGATATCTCAGCTCCAGTTGCCCCTCATTTAATAAAGATATTTTATCCAATTAAACACTATTATTCAGATTTACATAGTCCTAAGAATAATAAGTGTTTATTTAATGACATGATGGAGATTGTAAATCATCCGTTTTCAGATTGGAAGTTAAAATTAGATTATAAAAATATTAATTTATTGAGTACAAGTTCTGTTGTAAAGATGATGGATTCTTTATACATGAAGGAAGCCGAAAGGAATCAGAAGAGTTTTTATTGTTCAAAAGGTATCAATACATTTCGGTATATAAATCAAATAAGATATGAGGTGCCAAATATGAGGTTTGTGCATTTAGTTAGAGACCCTAGAGATGTTGTGGCTTCATGGATGCAAAGATCAAGCAGTTTGAGTTCTAGTTATGATGCTATTTTGCAATGGAAGAAACAACAAAAAATGCTGATTAAATTGAGAAAAGATCATCATCTAAACTGTATTTCAATCAAATATGAAGATCTTATCAACGATTCAGAAAAAACAATGAATAAGTTGCTTTCAACATTAAGCCTTACAATAGATGAAAAATGCTATAAAACAAATTCAAAAAATAAAGAATCTCAAAAGAGCGAATATTGGAAAAATCTTTCTAGGCCAATTCTTGCAAAAAATACCAATAAATTTAAGGAACAATTATGTGAAGAAGATATTTTTATGATTGAAACAATTGCAAAAGAAGAAATGAGAATTTTTGACTATTCGCCATCAAGTTCGCAAAATTGGAAGCTGAATAAAGTTAGCGTAAATCATATAGTTAAACAAAGAAATCAAAGAAAAGAAAAAGCAAAAAAGGATATAGGTGATACTAACCATCTATTAAAGAGTAAACAAGCGTTAATCAAGAGTATAATTACGCATAGAAAAAAACAATACCATAAAACACTTAATATTTTTGAAAGATTAAAAGCGTTTATGAGATTGAATCTACAAGTGTTAATAAAGAAATCTATACTACAGCACTTAGGAAACTTTAGAGTCACATTTCTGCTAAGAAATCTTGCAAATAGAAAATAATTTTTTGCAACTACTCGTTATAAAAAAATCATTCTTTTATTTTTTGGAAGTTTGTAGAAAAGAAACTAATTATTATAATTAGAAAGCTCTGTTTATTCCCAATATCCATCTGAACTGCAAGAAGTCATCGTCAGTTCCTGGAGGTCTGTTCAAAAATAGTGGCATATCCAATCGGATTGTAAGTGGTTTTACCATTTCCAGTGGCCCCCAATTGTTTAATTTATAAGCCAAACCAATACCAGCATCTACTCTTGCATCATAAAAAGCATCTTTTAAGTTATTCTTATTCAGCTTCTCATTTGTAATTACACCAGCATCAGCAAAGGCATAATAAGTAATACCAAATTCTCTAAACTCATAAGGCATATATCTTGTAAAATCAACTTCAGTACTGAATGAAGCGCCAGAAGTACCATTATAACCAAACGCCTTTATTTTTCCATCTTCATCAAATTCAGGAGATAAATAGCCAGCATAACCTCTTAAATTTAACCCACCACCAGCATGAAAATAGTTGGTGGTATAATCGTAACCCATCCAATTATTAGGGAACAATCCTCCCGCTCTTGTGTACTTATTACTCATCAAACCTTCAGGATTTGCTCCAGCCAAAAACAGCTTTGATTCTGGAGCCCATTTTGTTCCACTGCCAAATTGGAAATAACCTCTTGTCTTAACTCTTAAGTTTCCTTTGTTGCTACTGTTGATTGCACTCAAACTAACAGTATTGTAATCGTATTCACTCCCAAGAGCAGAGTTTTTCACCTCAAATGTTAGTTTTCCACTTCCGGAAAGATATTTGTATTTATGTTCATAGCTAAAATCAATTCTATTGTTTAGCTTATTCACTCCCCAATGTTTTGGATAAAGTAGATAATTCAAATCGTTATACTCAGGTCTGTACATTGTAAGTAAATTGATACTGAATTTATTATTTCCACTTCTATCTGATTTTGACAAACCTAATTTACTTGTATAAAGCCCTGCTAATGATTGTGTGCCAAACCAAATTTTAGAGTTTGTTGCAATTTCATCTAAATTCGTATTGTAGTTTAATCTGTAAGAAAATAAATCATACAAATCAGCATCTTTTATATCTGCTTTTTGCATTGCACCTGTATTTATCCAAACAGCAGCATCAAATAAATGATGATGATTCATATATCCTCCAATTACATTTATCCCAGCTTGCACACCATCATATGCATTATACCAAATATCTGGTCGGAATTTCACTTCATAATTTTTCCAGTCAGGGAATTTCCAAAGCCTCGTATCATAACTATACTTCACGGGAAATTGATATGAGTTGTCAAGCATGTATGCGTCAGCTAATCTTTGTGAAGGATCAATAATTACATTTTTGATTCCTGTTGGAATTTTTACTCTTGCTGCATATGTAGGATAAAGCTTATCCCATCCATGCCATTTCGCAAGTACTGTGGCATCCGTCTTTTTTACAAACCAATTATTTGGAACATGGAAATCATAGGTTTTACCATTATTTGCAATTACCCTAAAATCTATTGGCATTTGCATTCTTGCTTTTCTTTCAAACTCTATTGAAAAGTATTCATCTCCTAAATCATTAACATCTTTAATGCCATAATCAATGCGTTTTGAGGTTTCTAGCCACTGATCAAAAAACCAATTCAAATCCACTTTGGTATATTGTATAACTGCATTTCTAAAATCTTCGTTATAGGGATGTGCAATTTTCCATGTTTCAAAATAATGTTGCATAGCTTCCAGGAAAAGATCGTCTCCTAAAACATATTGCAAATTATAAAGCATGGCAGCTGTTTTGTAATAAACATGACGATATCCTCCACCATGACGCAAAGCCCCATGAAAACAATCAGAGTGTGTGCTTATTTTCGGATCGTTATATTTTGTAGCATCATTGAGGTAAGCGGAATACACTCTACTGTCAATAGCTTTTGTTGGTTGAGTATGTTTCTGGGTAAATCTCATTTTTCTTATCTTCTGTACTAAATATTCTCCATCTATTTTTATTATAGCCCAAGCTGTTAAAAACTGCGCAAAACCTTCGTCAAGTAGCGCTCTATAAGTTTCATTATTTCCTACTTGTCCAAAAAACCAATTGTGTCCAATTTCATGCGCTAGGAGTCCTCTGTAGCCAGGATCAGAACCGCGATCTAAAGTAAGCATAGGGTATTCCATGCCATCACTTGCGTCAGCAACAATCATTTTATGATACGTGTACATGCCAAAATCTTCAGAAAAAATCTCTACACATTTAGCCGCATAATCTGCTGCATTTTGCCATCTGCTTGCATGTGGCTCTTGTACCACAGAATAACACACTTTGTCTTTCCACCAAGCTTCCCCAATTCTATATGTTGGGTCTGCAGTAAAAGCAAAATCATGTACATTCTCAGCATGGTATTTCCAAGTTTTTGTTTCCCCTCTTTTATATTCTGTAACTACAGAAGGAGGAGAATTCCAAGGCTTGTCTGCAAAGTTTTTTAAATCTAATTTTATTCTTAAGTCTTTTGGTAATACTTCATCTCTATTTTGAAGGAATCCTGTAGCTGCAACTACAAAATTGGAGGCAAATGTTAGCTCTACATCATAACAGCCAAAATTCCCATAAAATTCTCTACCTAAATGCTGATCGGTAGTCCAGCCAAATTTGGCATCATAAACAGAGATTCTTGGATACCAATGTACACCATTATAATGTCTGTTGCCCCAAGCATCATATACTTTCATTCTTCTTCTAACTTCCCCCTGGTCAAAGTAAGTTTTGAATTTGATTTTGAATGTAATCGACTCATCTGCTTTTAGTGTATTTGGCAGGAATACTTTCAGAATGGTATTGTCTAAAACAGTTCTTGCTTTTTTACCATTTACCAAAATACTCTCTATAATTGTTCCCAGTTTCTCAGCCTCATATTTACCATATTTTGGTGATTTACCATTTTCTTTCTGCAACTCATCCAAATAAGAATCTGGCTGAAAGGCATTCTGATACAAATGGAAATAAACAAAGTCCATTTCATCTGGAGAGTTGTTCCAGTAAGTCAAGGTCTGATCTGCATTAATAATATCCGTAGTTTCGTCAATGTTTGCCTTGATTCTGTAATGCACATCTTGTTGCCAATAGCCAGCATGTGGCATCTTATTTTTCCAGTAATTCGGATTGTCAGCATTTCTATAAGTGTTAGGTTTTGCTAACGGATTGTATTTCTCTTGAGCATAAGAAAGGATGCTCAAAAGAAGGGTTGCAATAAGTAAAAGCTTTTTCATAATAAATTATTTTGGCTTGCGAAATTACAATTCTTATTCAGATTCTCTGCTTTTTGCTTTGGCATTTGAAATACTAGCATTTAGCTCAAATCCTGTAAGTAATATTATCGCATTAAAATATATCCATAACAGGATAATCATAAGTGTTCCGATTGAGCCATAAATTTTATTGTATTGCGAAAAATGTTGAATGTAATAGTTAAATCCTATAGAAGTGATTATGATAAAAGTAGTAGCAAAAATAGATCCAGGACTGAATAATTTCCATTTGCTTTTCATAGCAGGACCCAAATGAAACAATGTAGAAATGCCAAAAAAGAGCATGCCAAGCATCACAAGCCACTTTCCATAGGTAATTAAATCGGCTGCATTAGTTGTTATAATTTCACTTACTTCCAAATAATTTATTACTAGCGTTCCAAAAATTATCAGTCCTATGGCAATAATCAACATTACAGACAAAAGAAGTGTTAATGCTAGAGAGAGCATTCTTTGCTGAATAAGAGGTCTGCTTTCCCTGACATGATACGAAGTATTGAAAGCTTCAATAAGTGAATTAATGCCATTAGTAGAAAAGTAAAGCGCCAAAATAAAACCAATGGAAAGCAAGCCTCCTCTTGGATTGTTGATGATGTCATCCAAAGTAGCAAAGGTTACCTCATTAGTTGACGGAGGCAAAACAGTTGCTATAATTTCCATTAAAGTTGCTTGCAGACCATCAATTGGGATATAAGGGATAAGTGTAAATAAAACAATTATAGACGGGAAAAAAGCCAAAAAGAAATTGAAAGCAAGTGAGGAAGCTCTAGTAGTAATTGCCCCCTCTATCAACCCTTTCCAAAAGAAAATGGCTACATCATATAGGCTTAAGCCTGAAAAACCAATTGGCTTAATTTTTTTTCCAATATCAATTAAAGGTTGCAACATTAAATTGCTTTTAAGCTCAAGTCAAAATTTTCTACTGAATGTGTAAGTGCGCCAACCGAAATAAAATCAACTCCACATTTTGCGTATTCCGAAATCGTTTTTTCATTTATCCCGCCACTAGATTCTGTTTGGCATCTATTTCCAATTATTTCTACTGCTTTTTTGGTGGTTTCATAATCAAAATTATCAAGTAATATTCTTTTTACACCACCTTTATCAAGTATTTTCTGTACTTCTTGTAAATTTCTTGCTTCAACTACAATATCCAGATTTTTATTTTTTGTTTTTAAGTACTGTTTCGTTTGCTGTATAGCTTTAGCAATTCCTCCAGCAAAATCGATATGATTGTCTTTAATCATAATCATATCATAAAGCCCAAACCTGTGATTTTCTGCTCCTCCAATTTTTACTGCCCATTTTTCAATTATTCTGTTTAGTGGAGTGGTTTTTCTAGTGTCTAATAATTTGCAATTTTCTCCCTCAAGCAATGTATTCAGAAATGCTGTTTTTGTAGCAATTCCGCTCATATGTTGCATGCAATTTAACACTATGCGTTCAGCAGTGAGTATTGCTATAGAATTTCCCTCCGTTACAAACGCAATATCACCTTCTTTCACTTTATCTCCATCATTTAAAAGTTGGGTTACTTTTAAGGAAGAATCCACTTGATCAAATATCATTTTAGCCAATTCTATTCCAGCAATTATACCACTATCCTTTACTAGTAAATGTGCTTTATTTGTAGCATCTTTTGGAATGCTTGCCAATGAGGAATGATCACCATCACCTATATCCTCAATTAAGGCATTAGTTATGAACTTTTTTAATTCCTCTTGTTTAGTCAAAATGCAAATTGTTAATTTCGCCAAAAATACAAAAAATGAAGATTGTTTTACTTACAATAGGAAAGACAAGCGAGCGATATTTACTTGATGGGATTCTGCATTATCAGAATAGGTTAAAGCATTATATACCATTTGAGATAATTGAAATTCCAAATATTAAAAAGGCACAAAACCTTTCTAAAGCTGAATTGAAGAGAAAAGAGGGTCTACTCATTACTCAACATTTACAGTCTAGCGATTATGTTATTCTGCTAGATGATAAAGGTAAAACATCTTCCTCATTAGAATTTGCTCAAAAATTAGAAAGTTGGCTCAATAGCGGAAAGAAAAGATTGCTTTTTGTAGTAGGGGGTGCTTATGGTTTTTCTGATGAAATATATAGTAAAGCACCCGAGAAATGCTCTTTGTCAAAGATGACTTTCTCACATCAAATGGTGCGATTGTTTTTTGCAGAACAGCTTTACAGGGCATTTACCATATTAAAAAACGAGCCATATCATCATGAGTGATAGTATAAGTGATATTATAAAATATACAGATGTTATATTGCCTCTTGCAGTAAAAGGTAGTTTTACTTATATAGTACCTCCTGCATTTGAATTGAGTATTGGACAAAGAGTGGTAGTACAGTTTGGTCACAGAAAATTATACACAGCAATTGTCCTTAAAATTCATAATGAAAATCCACAAGAATATGACGCTAAATCACTTTTAGCAATATTGGATGAAGGCCCTTTAGTGAATGAAAAGCAATTGCAGTTTTGGCAGTGGATTTCATCTTACTATATGTGTAATTTATCTGATGTGATGAATGCGGCATTGCCTTCATCTTTCAAATTGGCAAGTGAGTCAAAAGTAATTATACATCCTGAATTTGATGGAGATATTCAAGAGTTTTCAGTAGATGAATCTGCTATTGTAAATGCACTTTTACATCATGAAGAATTGGCAATTGCTGATATCATACCTTTACTAAGCTCCAAAACAGTTTTCTTAGTTTTAAATGAATTAATGCGTAAGGAAGTTGTACAAATAAGAGAAGAATTGCATGATAAGTACAAGGAAAAAATCATTCGTACTGTCAAGCTTGTTTCGGATAAATATGAAGGAAAATTAACTGCAAAACAAGAGCAATTATTGCTTCATTTTATGGATTTACGCATTAAATTTCAAAAGAAAAGATGGGCAGTTTCCGATTTATTGAAAAAAACAAATTTAAGTAGAGGAGTGCTTGATGCACTAGTAAAAAAAGAAATTTTTCAAATTGAATTGCAAAGCGTTAGTCGTTTACTTACCGATTTTGAACAAAAAACTCCTCCAAATAATTTAAGCAAAGCCCAACAAAAGGCATTTGAGCAAATTACAGAAGGTTTCAGAAAAAGAAAAGTTTGTCTTTTACATGGAGTAACATCATCCGGCAAAACAGAGATTTATATTAAATTAATTCAGCAGCAATTAGACAAAGGCAAGCAAGTTTTGTATTTGCTTCCGGAAATAGCGCTAACCACCCAAATCATCAATCGTTTAAGAAAACATTTTGGTAATAAAGTGGGAGTCAGCCATTCTCACATCAGTAATACAGAAAGGGTGGAGGTGTGGAAAGCTGTACAAGAAAAAAGTAAAGAAAAACTGCAATACCCAATCATGC
>MDTB01236202.1_pt1 | contig 25332 bp, 24 predicted proteins | sample 811161 | NCBI WGS metagenome assembly MDTB01 (sample SAMN05326650, study PRJNA326480) | marine metagenome | isolation source: seawater | place: Mediterranean Sea | collected 2009
AATACGGAATTTGCATAGCATTTTAATTTTGCGAAGCAAATAAATATATTGATTAAAGGAAGATCACAAAAACATAAATCTGATTTTTTGTTGAATTGAATGCAAAGCATTCACTTTATTCTATTGAAACAACAAGTTGATCAACAAGTTGATCAACAAGTTGGTCAACAAGTTGTTTCAAATCAATTTTTATAATAAAATAAATCTTGACTAGATTCATCATCAGACATACCATATTCATCATCCGACATACTATGTTCATCATCCGACATATCATATTTCCAACCACCATCTTTCCAGTCTTCTTCCATTTGATTTACAATAGCAAGCTTTTCATACCTCCAGTCTTTTACTAAGTAACTACAGATAATAATTGTACTATTAATATCAAGCAAAGGAAAATCTGGTTGTTCTTTGTGCACAAACAAATACATTATGATAACTCTATCCAATATATAACCATAACATCTATCCCAAAACTTATCAAATCTAGTCATTTCTATTTGCCTTTGATACTCACGACACCATTCTGTGTTTAGTATTCTTTCATAATGCTCTTCTTTACTTTCACTCATTCTTAATAAGAATATATAATTTTATATATCTAATCTCTAATATTTTTTCAATTTTTTTAAATAAACTTGTATCAACCATTTAATTTACATTTTTCTTTAAGAATTGATGAGATCAAAATGATATTATCCTCTTTCTATCTTTGGCTCTCCTACCTTTGACGCTTGGGTCATCAACTCATTGATTTTCAAAATAATATCATCAATACTATTAAAATTAAGCATTTCAAAATCATCTTGACTTATCATTTTACCGTCATTAGACAACAGCCCTTCGATAGTCTGAGGTACATAGTCTTCACAACCAGGATAGTCCGACACCCTATTCATGTACCTGTCAGGAGCTACTGCTACAGAAAGAGTATCGAATACCAATTCTCCTAATCTCCTTTTACCGATATTAATCTTCAAACAATGACCACTTTTATAATAGACACCTTTCACTCCTCTTAATTGTAGCTGACCTACTATTTCTTTTGCACGTCTTTCGCAAAAAACCATACTTTTCTCCATTTCTTGAACTCTTCTCCTCATTTCTAGAAATCTATCCATCTCTCTTAGAATAAATATTAAAATAATTGAAGGGCTATATTTATTCAATTTTTTTGATTTAATTCATTTAGTTGAAATTTAAAATATTCATTTGATGGTTCTCCAATCGTAGTCTTTGCTATAGTTAGAATTTCATATCCTCTCAACTCACTAAATATTGCTGCTCCCGTACAAAAAAAAGTATAAAAAAGTAGCATAACTATTAGTGTATTTAAACACATAAAAAAGAATGAAAACATAAAGATCAAATCAATTACAACCTTTTGATCTTTAAATTTTTCAAATAGTGTCTTAATTATAAAAAGTAAAATATACTGCGATATTATCATAATTGATGATAGTATATAGTACCAATTTTTGTAATTTGACATTTTTTCCCCAATTTTACTTAAAAAAGGTTTGAATGTGTGTATTTTTTTACTATTATGTTGATTCATATTAATTTAATTTTTTTACTATACATTATAATAAATAAATTTTCACTTTTTTCAAATATCTATGTATAATTTATTTTATACGATTTACGATGGTAATCTGATAAACCATATTTTTTAATTCCTTCCCTATGTTTTGCTGTACCGTAACCTTTATTATTTAGTAAATCATATCTTTCAGCAACTTCTTTATTATTAATACAAAATTCATCTATTGCCTCATCATGATATTCTTTTGCTAAAATAGAAGCTGCTGCAATATTACAAAATTTGGCATCACCCTTAATAACCGGTTCAATTTTATCAATCTTAATATTTTTATCAAAAGTAAATGTTTTTTTATCCCACCCAATACCATCTATAGTTAATGTGAATGAAGATTTATTCATTTTTCTAAAAAAATTAACATTATTACTTACCATATTATTAACAGATCTTTCCATTGCAAGCTTAGTTGCATTAAATATTCCTAAATCATCAATTTCTTTTTCAGAACTAAATCCTATTCCTTTTACTAAAATATTTTCATTAATCCAATCAAATGCTTGACGTCTTTTTTTCTTTGACAGTTTTTTAGAATCAGTAATAAGTTCAATAGGATCTGGAGAATCATTCCAAATAACAGAAGATGCATAAACTGGTCCACAAAATGGTCCTCTTCCAGCTTCATCAATACCAATATCTAATTTGGAGTTTTTAAACTTTTCCATTATTGTAAAGACTAATTTCTTTTTATGATGTTTTTTCCTTTTCATCGTTAACATTAATATTCTTATTATAAATATCTACTCTTTGATCTTCCCAATTACAAGAACAAATAGGACATCTATTATTATTTCTTAGCCATGGGCCTATACAGTCACTATGAAATGTATGACCACATATACCCATTCTAAGTGATGAGTCAGTTCCTTTCTGTAAACAAGGAACACTGCTTGCACTTAAGCTATTATAGCAAATTGGGCAGTCGTTATTCTTTTTTAGATTATAAGACCATGAACATATCATTTCAGTTTTTATTATTTCAAACCTTTTAGTTGACATAATAAAATCTTATTTATTTATAAAGTAGAATCTTCAAATTTTTTAAAGATCTTCAAAAGTGTCAAAATCATTTAATTCTTTAAATTCTTTGGCATTTAATGTGTCATCTTCATCTATTTTATCAAATAACTCATCTAAATCGGTTAATTCATCTTCAATTTCTAAATCATCTTCATCATCTAATTTAATGTCAAAATCAAAATCTTCAGTGAAGTCGGCACCACCTTCTAGATCATTAAGTTGTTGCTTAAGTTCATCAATAGAGTTGTTATCAATATCGTTTTCAGTAGATAATTTATAGTCAAATTCTTCGATTTCAGAATTTTCATCAAATCCTCCTGTTAGATTTTCTAAATTATTTTTTTCTAATTCTTTTTTCAAGTCTAAGTATTTTTGCTTGTATTTAAGATACTTTTCTCTGTAAGACATGTATATATAAAAACTTTAGAAAATAAATCCTTGATATTTTTTTTAAATATTTTACAATAAGATTTCTAAAATATAATTTTGTTATATTTAGAATATCTTTTCTACCAATAAAATTATAATTTTATATAAGAATTTAATGTATTCTTGTCAAAGAATTTGTTTTGAAAAAAATAAAAATATTAATGATTTTTATAAAAATTTCAATAAATTTACAAGTTCTGTATTAGATAAAAAGAATAGTAAGAAATTATTAGATAGAAAAAATGAAAAAGAATTATTAGTTGAGGATATAAGTATTGAAAATAAAAAGAAAAAGACTTCAAAATTATATATAGATAAATTATCTCAAAAATTTGATAATGATATATCTGAAAATAGTAAAGTTCTAAAATGTGAATCTTTACTTAAATTATTAGAAAAAAATCTGGATATTACTAATAATTTTTTATTAGAGTACAAAGAATCAGGTAATAAATCCCAAAATTCTGGAAATGAAGAAATAGTGAAACCATTAATTGAACTTGAAGAAGATATTACTAACAAAAATGAAATTAATGATGATTATTCTAATTCCTATTTAAATTTAGCTGATAGTGAGATTTTTTATTTTTGTAAATTATATGATAGAATTGATTTCTATATTTTACGCATATTAACAAAGGATGTAAGTAATGATGAATTTTCAATGGATTTAATTAATTTAGAAAACATAGAATTATATGGTATTAATAAAAGTAAAAAAATTATTGTTGAAATTGTAAGATTATTAAATCATTATCATACTAGTAATTTTGATATTGATAAAGATAAATTTTATTTTAATTTTGGTAATAAAATTTCCTATAAAAATTTCAGTGAGTACATTTACAATCTTAGAAAAATATTTAAATCTATAAGAGATTCATTTTCTGGTTACGGAGATGCTAAAAAAAAGGAATTTAGTAACTTATTAGTATCGTTGATTGATAGACTAATGGATTTATCATTAATAAAAGAAATTAAAGAAAATACATCATATAATAATTTTCAAAATAGTTTATTAAACTTATCAAATTATTCATATAATATTGATAAAGAAATTGAATTTATTACTGTAGCTGGTAAGAATAATATTAAATCATTCAAAATGAGCAAAAACTGTATTTCTAATTCAGAATATTTAAAATTTGTTGATAGAGGAGGATATTTTAAAGACATTTATTGGTCTAGAGAAGGTATTATGTGGAAATCATTTTTTTCTTTAAGGTGTCCTATTCATTGGAAATTAAGGGATAGAGTTTGGTATATAAATAACGATAAATTAGAAAATTTTTATAATTTACCAATTGAAAAAATTTCTTATTATGAGGCAGAGGCATGTGCAAATTTTTATTCATCTAGACTACCGACTGAGGAAGAATGGGATTTTGTTGCATCAAATAGAAATCTGACATTAAATCCATATGGATTATATAACCCATGTAAATTAGATATGGTAAGTGACTGTGATAATATTATGGATGTAGATTTTGGTAAAATTTCTCTTCTTGGTTTTAATCAATTATATGGAAATGTTTGGGAGTATACATCTGAAATTAGATTAAAAAAGATAAATGACATTGAAGTTTGTTTAAAAGGTGGTGACTCTAATGTTCCAGAGTTTTTAATGAATAATAGTCTAAAATTATTTTTATCTAAAGATACAACTGGTCTACAAACTGGATTTAGAATAATTAAAATCTAATTTATTTTAATATGGATAAATGTGCACCTGGAAAAGATTTTAAAGATGGTAGTTGTTTTTCAAAAAAAGAATTAAGTACAATCACACTTGCACTAAATCAAAATACAAATTCAAATATAGATATAAGCCAGCAAAAAAAAGATTTGGTGGAAGATTTAGAAAAAAAATTTAATAAAGAATATGGATGTACCGACCAAAAATGTTGGCTAAGTCAAAAATTTATTAAAAGACTAGGAAATGAAGAAATTTCTAAATATACATTCAGACCAAAGGGGCCATCAGGAAAATATTCATGGTTGAGTACTACAAACATAAATGAAGTTATTGAACAATATGAGAAAAAACATGATGATTTTATGTATCTAGGTACTGTTCCATATGATTTTGAGGATTTAGATGATTTGGGAATAAAAGATTTAAATTTAAGAAAAACTCAAAATGATGGAATTAATAAACTTGGTATGGTAATAAATTTAGATTATCATTATCAATCTGGATCTCACTGGGTAGCTCTTTATACAGATCTTAAAAAAAATCAAATATATTTTTTTGATTCTTTTGCCAAAAAACCAAGAAAAAAAATTAAAAAGTTTATTAATAGACTAACAAAATACTTATACAAAAATAACTATAATGAAGATCTTAATATAAATAATGTTTTAAAGAAATTAGAAGGTGGAGGTAAAAGTAATCAAATTGATAATCTTAAGAAATTTGATATAAAGTTTAATAATATACAACATCAATTTAAAAACTCTGAATGTGGGGTTTATAGTATTAACTTTATTATTAGATTAGCTAAAGGTGAAGATTTTGATAGTATTACAAAAAATATTATGAAAGATGATGAAATGAATCTATGTAGAGAAGTTTATTTTAATTAAGATCAGCAAAATCTTGAATTGATGTAGAATCAATTTGACTTTGAATATCTGATAGATTTTCTATTTGATCATTTTCTAATATGTCATTAATATCATTATCTAAATCAAACATTTGATTAGTAATTTCTAGTTGAATATTAATTGAATGTTTTAAGTTATTAAAATCATAATGATTATCATTTACATCTCTAATTTCTATCTGAAAACTAGAAAGTTCAATTGGATTATCAAAACTAATAGTAGAATCACTTTTTCCATTAAAATATAATATTGAAATTGGATCATTATTAATGTTTTTAATATAAAGTAATAGTTTATCGTGTAATCTTAAATCCCATGTTCTATTGGCATCAATTGATGTGTAATCACAATCAATATATTTTACTTCATCACCAAATCCTAAAATTTTGTTAGATAAAATAGTTGAATTTAGTGTGATAATATCTTCATTTATTTCTGATTTTGATAAATTTAATTTTTGATTTTCATTTAATGTAAATATTAAATTATGATTTTTACAGTTGAAATTTAATATTTCAATCAATCTATCTATTGAATAAAATCCTTTTTTAATCACTATTTCTTCCATTATATTATTAATATTGATTAATAATTTATTACTATTTTCATCTATGTTAAATCTAGGAACAGGTAAAGAACTAGAAACAATTTTTAGTGATATTATATTATTCAATGGTTGAAAATAGTATTCATACTCTGATTTATTTTCATTTGATGATACATTGATTTGATAAAATCTAGAGTTCAATAGATATTTGTAGTTGTTTATCAAACTTTTTACTTCATTTTCTCTTGTATTTATTTCAAGTTCTCTTTGATTTAGAATTTCTAAGTTAGACTTTATCATACTATTCCTTTTATTTAATTCTTGAAATTTTTCATTAATTAAATTCTTTGCATCTTTCATCTGAGAAATTTGACTTCTAAGCATATTGTTTTCTTTTTTTAGTTTATCAAAATCATTACTTGAAGATTTTGATTGAGATGGTGATGGAATAGGTTTTCTTCTTTCACTAGAATAAACTTCTGATAAATCATCTATTGATCTTTCTCTAGATAATTGTAATTTTTCTTTTTCTAGTCTATGTTGATCTAATTTTTGTTGTTCTAATCTTTGTTGTTCTAATCTTTGTTGTTCTAATTTTTGTTGTTCTAATTTATTTTGCATTTGTGTTTCAGTAATAATTTTTTGAAATTGTTGTTTCATTTGTAAAAGTTCTTCTTTTTCTTCCATAATTTTATTTCTTTCTATTTCATATTCTGATTCTATATTTTCTTGATTAGATATTTCTTGCATTTGTTGTTTCATTTGTTGTTGCATTTGTTGTTGCATTTGTTGTTGCATTTGTTGTTGTATTTGTTGTTGCATTTGTTGTTGCTGCATATTTTGTTGTTGCTGCATATTTTGTTGTTGCATATTTTGTTGTTGCATATTTTGTTGTTGCATATTTTGTTGTTGCATATTTTGTTGTTGATTCAATTCATTATTATTATTATCAGGCATTGATACATTGTTCCTTTCCATAGTTAATTTTTTAAGTCTATCTTCAAATGATGAGTTATCTTCTACTACATTAGATGTGTTAACTAAGGGTTTATCCATATTATCAATTGAAAAGAAGTTTGCATCACCGTTATATGAATCTAACATACCATTATTAGACAATTGGTTATTTTGAGGGTTAGATTGTTGTTGATTTATTGGTTGAAATCCTTCATTACTATTCATTTGCATATTCATAGAATTATTTACAATATCAAAATTATCTTTTCTTTCTTTAGTTTCTACTGGTTTAAGGAAATCTGGGGTAGATGGTCTTTGGGACATACTTTGATTTTCAAGAGCTCTTTCTTGTGTCATTTCATCAAGCTTCTTAGGCATAGGAATTGAAAAATTATCTTGATCATTTTTATCAAAATTATTTGGACTTGTAAAAAATTGACCAAGTTCATCAGGTTCATGATTAACTTGATTTGCTTCCCAAGCTTGCATATTGTATTGATCCATTGATGAAGGATTAGGATTTTGATTTAAATTCATACTCATATTCATATTGTTAAAGTTATTCTGTTTATTTTTATTGTTTGAATTCCCTTGTAATCTATTTATTTTTGATCCAACTGTTTTCGGTCTTTCCATAAATTGTACTCTTCTTTCTGGTCCACTATTAAAATCTCTATTAAATTTTAACCTTGATACTTGAGTATCTTCGCCATCAAATAATTCTGAAGTCTTAATTTCATCTTTAATTGATTCAAGACATAATGAATTGAATTGTTTAAAGATCTGTGATTCATTTTTTTTAGTAACTTTTGAAAAGTCAATTGATTTATATACATCTTTCATTTTATTTGTTACAATCTCTACAACCATAGATTTGCTTTCTCTAGGAAGTCCTTGTAGGTTGGTGTTAGCTATAGTTTCTTTATATAACTTAGTAATGTTATCTTTTGATAAAAAATCACTTTTTTTACTCATTATTATTTAAATAACATTATTATTTAAATAATATTTACGCAAATTAGATAAAAATTCGTTTAAATTAATCTGAATCTTCCTCACTTTCATTATATGCTTTTAGAAATACCTCTTCATTAATCTCATGTTGATCTTCTAGCTTATTAATTTCATTACTATTATCAAAATCATAATTATCATCTGAGTCTTCTTGAGATTTATTTTTAGATGCATCTATTTCCTCCCAATTAGGGTAGAATAAATCTGTATTTGAATATTGATCGTCTTTAAGATAACCGTATGTAATTAGAGCCATTTTTGCTGCATTTTGTTCTCCTTCTTTTTTAGATAAACCTTCTCCAAAACCGACACATATTTCTCTTGGATAAGATGAATCCAGGAGTTCAGAAGATCCTTTTTCAACACCCATTATATATATCCTTTTATGCGGAGGTCCATCTTCATGAATCTTATGATATTTAGGATGTATAAATTTCTGTTTGTGATAGTATCTTAATAGAATATCCTTATAATTATTATCTCTATATAATTTATCTGAATAGTCAATTAATGTTTCTAGTAAATTTACAATTAGTAAACAACAAGGTTCAAAACCATTACTTAAGAATAGAGCTCCTAAAAATGACTCAAACACATCTTCATGTAATTTTTCAAGAATTCTACCATTCAAACTTTCAATCTGTTGAGATATTATAAAATATTTACCAAGACCAATTTTTTTTGACATTGCCGCTAAATTAGTTTTATCTTCTATTTTTGTTTGTAATCTAGTCATAAATCCTTCATCTTCTTGTGGATATCTGTAAAATAGATAAAATGAACATATTAATTTTAAAACCCTATCGCCTAAGTATTCTAGTCTTTCATAACTTTCTTCTCTTAATTCAAGTAAATTTTTTGGGTTTCCTAACTCTTTTTTAGAAGCAATCAAGACTTCATTAGGAAAAATATCTTTTTTAACGTATGACTTATGAGTAAATGCTTGTTGAAAATATTCAATCTTATTAATTTTATCTACACTTACATTATTTGTATCTAATATTGTTTTTATATTATCTTCGCTTACTAGTATATTTTCTTTATTATATGGTATTAATATAACTTCTTCTGATCCTGTGTCTTTATTAATAATAAATCCATCTTGCATATAGTTTGTTTCATGATAAGAGTTTGTTTCTAATTCCATTATAATTAAACTTCTGTATTATTTAAATATTTTAACAATTTTTTTATATTCACTTAAATGAATTAAAAGAAGGTTTTATTTAATATTCATATGGAGTTAAAGCAATTATTTACACAAATTTGGGTAAATATTCTTATATATTTGATTTTGGGAAAAGTATGGAATTATATGATGAATTCAGGAAGTTCAAATAATATATTCGGAAATTTTGGATTAAATAAACAAGATTATTTTGTAGGAGGTGATAATAGTTTAGACTCATTAATGAATGTTTTTAATAATAAGACTGAATTTAAATCTGAAGGATTAGATGAGGTTATTGGTTTGAGTAGTGTAAAAGAAGAATTATATTATTATTTTGATTTTATAAATAATGCTAACAGATATAAGGATTGGAATGTTCAGATACCTCGTGGTGTTCTTCTTGTAGGTCCACCAGGAACTGGTAAAACTTTACTAGTTAAATCAATTGCAAAGAATTCTGGTATCCCTGTCATTCATTCAACTGGTTCAGATTTTGTAGAAATGTTTGTAGGTTTAGGGGCATCAAGAATAAGAAGTTTATTCAATCAAGCAAGATCTTTAAAAAAATGTATAATATTTATTGATGAAATAGATGCAGTTGGTAAAAAAAGAGGAATGGATCATAATTCTGAAAGAGAACAAACACTTAATCAACTATTAACAGAGATGGATGGATTTAAAGAAATTTCGAAAGAAGGAAAAGGATCGTTAGTTATGGTTTTCGCAGCTACTAATTTGGTAAAAGATTTAGATCCAGCTTTGCTTAGATCTGGAAGATTTGATAAAAAGGTTTATTTTGATTTGCCAAATAAAGAAGAAAGAAATGAATTATTTAGGTTATACATTATGGGTATTGATGAATATAAGAAAAGTAAATTTAACAACTCATTATTAAATGATAATTTTAATACAACTTATCTAAGTGAACTGTCTGTTGGTTTAAGTGGTGCTGATATTTCTAATGTAATTAATCAGGCTAAAATTAATGCAATAAAAAATAAAAAAGTAAATTTTAATAATTCAGATATTGTTTTTGCAATTGATGAAGTTATGATAGGAAGGGAAAAACCAGAAAGACGATTAAGTGAAAAAGAATTAGTAAGAGTTTCATATCATGAAGCAGGACATGCATTTATGAGCTTAGTTTTAGATGGACTAGAACCGCCTATTAAAGTATCTATATTACCTAGAGGAGAAGCTGCTTTAGGATTTAGTATGCAAAGACCAGTCGACATAAAATTATATACAGAAATTCATTTGGTAAAACAAATTTTGGTTTTATTAAGTGGTAGATCTACAGAAAAAATATTTTTTAATAGTTTATCATCTGGGGCATATGATGATATCGAAAAAGTGACAAGAATAATTCAGTCATATTTTAAAGATTTTGGTATGTCTAAGAAATACGGTCCATTAAATTTTAATAACTTAGGTAAAAATAATCTTGATAATTTTGGAAGATATAACATTAATCAAGATATAATAAAATTTATTTCTGAAATTGAAAAGTTATGTATTGAAATTCTAAGTAATAATAAAGAATCATTAATTAAAATTGCTAATTTGCTACTTAAAAAAGAAACAATAGATTACAATGATTTATATAATTCAGTAAATCATACATTGGAAAATTCTGTAAAATTAGAAATGGTTAATGAAATATATCCTAATGATACATTAAGTAATATTCTAAATATGTTTAAATTCATTTAGTTTTCGTCAAGTAAGGAGATAAATAAATTTCTTAAATTATCTCCTTTTTTGACTTGATCTTTGTAAAAAATTATATTTCTTTCCCATGTTATTGACCATTTATTATTATTTTTATTTTGCAAAAGTAACATAGTGATATCACTATTTGGAGGTTTAAATACTTTAAGAAGGATTCCTCCATATCTTATCTCACCATTTTTATTAATATATCTGATATAACCACCACCTTTACATTTTTCTAAATATTTTTTACTTTTAACTAATTGGTATTTATTCAAAAGATCAGGATACTTTTTTTTATATTCATCTGCTTTATTTTCTAAATCTTTATTAAAATTTTTCTGAGTTTTTATTGAATTAACAATATTATTTATATCATTTAGCCTATCATTCATGCCTCTATTAACTTAAAGACTTTTTTTTTTATATAAATATTTATGACAGAATTAAATTGGTACGATAATTATTATAACCAATCTTTCGAAAACAAATTAATTTGTAAACCGTGTAATAAAACAAATAAAGAATTAAATTTTGAAATTGATAAGATAATAAGTTTATTTGAAAAAGTTGAGTCGCAAAGTAAAATCACTGAAATAGAAAAAGAATATTCAGAATCTCTTAATAGAATTGAAGAGTTGTATGGAAAGGATAATTTAGATGAATACTTAAATAGTAAAAATAGTAAAATTCTATTGAAAGAAGAATTAGAGATTATTAGATTACTATCAAAATATACATTACAAAATAATTATATAGACTACAAGTTTTTCTTCAAATCAATAAAGCTATTATTTAAAATTAGTGAAATTTTAAGAGAAAGAATAAATCAAGAGAAAATAATTCATAAAAATAAAAATTTTAATTCATACATTCCAAGATGTTCATACAAATTTTGTAGTTTTAAGGATAATTGTTTCTATAATTACAATTTAAAAAATAAAAATGTTTGCTATCAAGATCATTATGTTCATAATATGGTTTCAGCAGATCTAATAATTTTAGAAGAATACATAAATTTTAAATTTAATGATAAAAATTTAATAATTCCAAATAAAGAAATATTAAAAACTATTAATACACTTAGCTTCGTAATTAGCCATATGCAAACTGAGTTAAATTCAAAGTGCTTGTATTTAAATGAAGATGAATGCGAAAAAATGCATTTTGTAAAAAGAAATAAATAGATTCATATTATCTTAATCTTGGTTCAATATAATCCATACCTAATTTATTAAATATTTCTTTTTCAGTTTTGGCATGAAATTTTTTACCAGTTTTAATTTCTTCAAGAGAATATTCTGATAATTTATATCCAAGACCTTTAGCTATTTCTCTCATTTTTTTATTTAGTTCCATAGAACCGGTAAAATATAAAATTGCAAATGGATAACTTTTATATTTTATAAATCTAATATCAATTCTACGTACTGGATTTTTTTTGTATTTACAAAATCCCATATATTTTGTTTGGTAGTTTTTATCTGTAAGGTCATCAAGTAAAAATGGATTTTTACCTTCTTTCATTATTTCTATGAATGGTTCAAGATACGGTATTTTCTTACTACCTTTTGGTTTTTTATCTTCATTTGAATTATATAATAATATATCGATATCACCACTAGTTGGTTTCTCTCTTCTATATGATCCACAAATAATATAACTAATTCCACCATTTTCTTCAGGGAATTTTTCATTTAATTTTTTAATTGCTTTGTCTAGGGTTTTGGTTTTTATTTCTGTAATTTCTTTTCTTGGAATGTTTGTTTGATAAATACCAAAATAATTTAGACCTAGTTGTACTTTTTCATTTACTAAAATTTTTCCAGATTCAACTTTCTTTTTTAGATCTTCAACATTTTTAATTCCTTGATCGTAAAATTCTTCTGCTTTACTAGGACCAATTCCAACTACTTCACGAAGATTTTCTATAACTTTCTTCTTTTTCTTTACTTGTTTATCATCATACGTTCTACTGAATTCATCTAGCTCTTCTAATTTTCCTGTTTCAAGTATTTCTTTAATTCTTGCTATTGTGTTTTTACCAACACCTGGTAAAGTTTCTAGTTCTTTGAAATTTTTTAAGTTAATTTTATCAGGATAATTTTTTAATATTTTAATAACTGATGATATTTGTTTTGCTCTGAATTGATTCCCTTTTATTTTTTTATCTTGAGGGTCCTCACTTTTAAGTTTTTGTATTTGATTATTTACAAAATCTAATAATTTTGAAAATTCATCAATTAACTTATCGTTCATTAAAAGTTTTTAGAAAGTTTGTTTTTATTAAACTAAATTAAAGTTTTTAGTATATCAAATGTTTCTTCTACACTATTAATTTTATATCCCGTAACTAAATTATGGTTAATTATATGGTAATCGTTTCCATCTTTTTCATATTTATCTCCAAAATATAGTATTTTATTATATATGCTTTTTTCATTAAGGAACTCTATTACTTGTTTTTTATCGTATTCATTTGGATATATTCCTATACCTACGCTTCCTCCATAATTAATAGATATTTTTTCAGATATCCCTTGTTTAATCGATTCATTTCTTAGAATTTCTAAAAGTTTTTGTCTATAATTATATTTTTTATCTAGGTCAATAAAATATTTTCTTTCACAATTATTAGCTTGCATTCCAATAAGACTAATATAAATTATACCATTTCTTAAATCAATAAAATGACCTGTGATATCGTAGTCAACATTTGATATATAATTAATTGCTAATTTTATTAACCTATTTATAAATTTATATAGAGGATGATTTCTAATATTTTTCTTGTATACAATTGATAATTTATCATCATGATATACACACCCACATTCCGTAAAGTAATAATTAAATATAATTTTATCATATTTTAATTGGTCTTTGATTTTTTCTAATGTTCCACCTCCAACAATTCCAATTTCGTATTTGCTTTTTAATTTATTTAGAATTTCATAGTATTCATCGTTATTAATATGATTTCCACTTTCAACAAGAGTACCATCAACATCGAAAAGTATTATATCTTTATTCATATTATTATACTAATAATGATATAATTTTTTTATTATTAATTTAATCTTCCCTTTTCCATATCCATCTACACATTTTAAAATTAGAGTCTCCTAAAACTTTTATTTCAAAATTATGTTTCTGTGATACAATTAATGTATCAATAGCTAAATCTCCTTTTAGTTCCTTTTTCTTTCCTATTAAATCAGAAAGATTTTTAGCTTCTTTTGCTTCATTCATATTCGTTATATCATTTGCGATTATTTTTGTATTTACATTTAAATTTCCATGAATAATATAATTTTGATCTAGAATATAATCTTGTGTCATTATTTTATTAATGGATTCAATTATTTTTTCTTTTACATCGATATTATTAGTTGAATTTAATTCAACTTGATATTCAGTAGTCATTACTTATTAAATAAATTAATTTTTAAATCTATTAATCTGGATTTAAAGAATTCAAAGTAAATATTATTAATGAATGATAAATTGCTAAAAAAAATATTTCCAAAAGAAAATTGTAGCAATATTAAAAATCTTAAATATGATAATGAAGGATTATGGTCAATAAGTTATCCAGATTTAGCTGATAGTTTATCAAAACAAATTAAAGTTTTTGATAATGAGTCATTTAAATTAAATGTCATTGTTGATGCTACGGCAGGAATTGGTGGCAATGTTTTATCATTTGCAAAGATTTTCAATAAGGTTTATAGTATTGAAATAAATGATAAAAGATTTGAATATTTAGAAAATAATGTGAAAAATTATTGCTATGATAATATTAAATGTATTAAAGGCGATTCAATAAAATTAATAAAAGAAGGCTTAGTTGATGTAAAGGATAATCCTGATGTCGTATTTTTTGATCCACCATGGGGAGGTCCAGCTTATAAATATGTTAAAGATATTGAATTAAAAATAGGTGAAAGTAATTTTTATGAAATTATAGATTTAATATTTACGCTAAATAAAGTAAAGTTAGTAGTATTAAAGCTACCTTTCAATTATAACTTTTTAGAACTAATTAATTATTGCAATAGTAAAAATTTAATTAGCCAATTCAATATTATAAAGGAAAATAATGTCGTATTTTTATTTTTTAAAATGAATATCAATTAGATCTCACATAAAATAAGATATATGAATTTGGATTTACTATATCACTTTCTTTTAAAACTTTCTGAGGGTTTATTGCATCATTGAATACATACCAATTGTCGTCGTATCTATTTTTAACTATTGAGATATAATGTCCAAAATTAATTTGTCCTTGTCCAATTCCATAGTGGCAATTAACACCATATAGATTATAATTATGTTTATCTAGATCTTTTGATGAACTAGATACATATTTTTTAAGTGAAAGATCATACAATGGAAAATTTATTTTGGTATTATTTTTACCTAATATTCTTCCAAACATGTCTTTTTTGAATCTCTTTAGATGAATGATTAAAATTTTTGGTGTTTTCATTATTAAGTGTTTTCTAGATGCATTAGATTTTACACCACAGAAACTACACAAATATCTATTTTCGTCATCAAGTTCTTCACTTTCTGACCATTTATCTAAACAATCATAAATATCAATATCTTTTTTTAGATCAGGTATTTCTACCTCTAAAACTTTAAATGTTTCAAATTTACTATTTTTGTTTTTACAAACTTTACATTTGGTAGTTGCGTGTCCTAAACCATTAAAAAGATTTGTTAAAGGAGAAAATTCTTTCTCTAAAAATTTATTATAATCAATAGTTGATATTAATAATTCAAATGAATTCTCAATACTTTGATTTGAATAATTAATTTTACCAGGAATAAAAACTACTTTTTGTCCTATCTCTTCAATAAGTTTTTCTAGTAAAAATAATAAAAAATCAGGAGAGTCTTGTTGTTCTTGTGAACCCCATCTATTATAGATTGTATCCTTTGATGCACAAACTTTTCTAAGTGTAGTTGGAGTAACTATTCCATTTTCTAGAGAAAGGCTAACCGAAAAAAGTTTATGAAGTTGAAATATTATCGTATTTTCTAGTTCTTTTAATTCTTGATTAGAAACAAGACAATCTTTAAATCTTCCTGATATCATGTAATCACAAAAAATATCAGTTTGTTGTAAAATAGATAATATAGAGTTCATATAACAAGTGACACCTCCTATATTCTTAAATTTGGAAAGACCAATTTCACTTGACATAACTATAATACCTTAATTTTATGAGTATTTAAATCAATTTTTTTTTCTAGAAGTTAACATATAATGATAGATTTAAAAAAAATTCATGAGATTAATTCCAAAGGAAGTTTTAAAAAATTTACAAAAAAACATAATATCAATGAACCATTGTTTCTAGGAAATTATTTATTTCATTACTTAATCATGTATGGTAATTTAAATGCTTTAAAATTTGCTAATCATCCAATATATCATGAAAATCATGAGGGATTAGCAGGAGTTCATTTAGCAGCTAAAATTGGAAATGAAACTAAAAATTTTAAGATATTAGATTATATCATTCAAAATTTCCAAGATTATATTTATAATAATGATCATTGGGGAAATAGTTTTTTATTTTGGATAGATGAACCTACTGATAATTTATTGAAAATTATCAAAAAAAATCCTAAAATTGAATGGCTTAGATTATTTTCACATGTATCTTCTGATAGAAAAATATATTTAGATAAAATATTTGCAGAAGGATCACCAAATTTTATTAATTATGTTTTTGAAAATTATATTCTTCCTGAAATAAAGAAATCGAAGGAATCAAATGATTTCTATGAGTTCAATAAATATAATACATTCATGACTTATTTATTTCCAAATGTTAAATTAAAAAATAGCGATATAATAAAAATTTATGATCAATTTGATAATGATATTTTTGATAATATTCATTTTAAGGGTAATTCTTTATTAAATTTCACAATAAAATTTAGAAATTTAGATCTTTTAAAATATTTTGTAGAAAAAAAGAAAATGGTATTAGATATGGGAGATCATATTAACACTATGCATCCGTTTATTAATGCATATAGAATGGCCAAAGAAGAAGGACATGGATCAGAATTAGGGAATGTTGTAAAATATATTTGGGATATGATAAAAAAAGATGTAAAATGGCATGAAACAGATTTCAATGGAGAAAATATAGCTTTTAGATTATTAGATATAAAAGCAGAATTTAACGAAACTGAAAAGTCTCTAACGAAATTAGAATATGATGTCTTAAACCGTAACACTGAATGGAATAAATTGAATGTTGAAAAATATACTATTCTATCTATGTTGATAAATTTTAATTTTAAAAAATATCATAAAGTTATAAAAGGAAAAGATATAGATTTTAAATTAAAAAATGCCACTGGACAAACAATAATAGAAGAAGCTGAATCTTCTGGAGAACCAGGATGGTATGAATATTTTATGAAAAAGAAATCTGGAAAGAAAATTTCTGATAAAGATGATGTAAAATTAAAAAATTACAAATATTCAGATCATAATGTATTTCAGTCTGATTTTGCTCCAGTTTCTTTAGGATTTATATATTTGGATGAAAAAATAAAAAATCTTTATTTACCAAAAAATATAAAATCTTCAAACCATATTTTGTCTTTTAGTACTATGTTTACTGGAGTATTTGGTGATTTAATTGAACAATATAATAATTTTCCATTTTTTATATTGTATAAAGATGAAAAAAATTATTTTATTCATCCCATGTTAAATATTTTAATGAAAAATGCATCACAAGATAAAAAGTACGATTTTGGTGTTGTATTTGTATCTTTGGATTTGACTCAACAAGAAGAAAATTTACTTCATGCAAATATGCTGATATACAATTTTTTAAATAAAACAATAGAATATTTTGAACCATATGGTAATCACAAAACAGATAGTACATTGCATAAAATTCTAAAAGAGGAATTATGTTGGAATACTGGATTTAAATATTTGGCTCCAGAAGATTATCTACCTGTAGCATCTTTTCAATACTTAGCATTTGAAAATAATGAATATGAATTAAAACCAGGAGATTTTGGTGGTTTTTGTATGGCTTGGTGTTTTTGGTATTTAGAACACAGAATTTTGAATCCTGTTATTGATCCAAAAAGATTAGTCCAAAAATTAATTGATAAAATTCTAAAAGGTAAATACAATTTAGTTGAATATATAAGAAATTATGCAAATACTTTTTATAGAAATCAGATAGAGATTATGAGAAAATTAGGAGTACCAAGAGAAAAGATTACTAATTTAAAAAAGAAATCGTACACAGCTGAAAAAATTTTTAATTACATTGTTAAAAAAACTACTATAGGTCATCAATAGAATCTTCATTTATATCTTCGTTATTAGTATCTACTTCTTCATTTTCAAAAATATCGTCATCTCCAACTTTGCTTTCAGGTTCCTTGTAAACAAGTATACCGCTCTTTTTTAAATCCTTGACATTTTTATCTTTATCATTACCTACTCTTTCTATAATTTTAAATGATGAGCCATTAGATTTTATTCCGATATCTTGTATTTTAACCCAATCCATCTTTTCTATTTTGTTATTTTTAGATTTATTCCTTAGTTCGCCTTTTAAACTGGCTTCGACAGAATGACCATTAAGTTTCTCCAATTGAAATCTAGAAGATCCTAATGGTTTTACAATCCTTGCGTATTCAACGTATTCTTCAAGCATATTATACTAAGGTTTCCGAAAAAAAGTATTATCTATTCAATTTTTTTATAAAGAAATTATTTGAATTAATCCATTCATAAATGTTGAATTGATTTATTCAATTTATCTGCTTAAAATAAAATATAATGCTATTAATAAAACTAATAAAGAAATTCCTGAAATAATATAAATCAAACTATTATCATTACTTTCAGCTTCCTCGTCAATAATATCACTTTGGGATTCTTCTTCAACAGTAATAACACTTTGAGTTTTTGGAATAGATTCAATAGTTTTGTATGCATAAACAATAACTGGAGTATTAATTTTTATAAAATCTTTATCTACTGGCTCACCAGAATCTTTTTGTCTTAAATTAAATTCAAGCCATTGTGTATATGTTCCATGTTGTACTATTTTACATTTATATATCTTATTTCCAGTTATACTTGGTATAATTATATGATCAATCTTATTAGCATCTTGTTTAATTTTTGGACCATCTTTTTCTAAAGCAAAAAATATATTAAGTTCTGAATATTTTCTCCCTTCAGGAGTAATATCAGATCTATGGTGATCCAAATCGTATTTACCAACATATTCAAGATCTCCAATTTTTTCTCCTACATGAACAGATGGATCGAATTTATCATCTTCTATAGGGTTGTAACTAGTTTCAGAAAACTTTTCTACATTTCTATCAGTTAATCTTCCAATTGTATCGTAAAACATTATATAATTATTTAGATAAAAATAATTACATAAATTAAATGTCATCAATGCACTGATCATCAATATCTATTTCTTCATCACTATCTGAAAACATATCGTCATCGTATGTAGCAATTTCTTTATTTCTATTAAGAATTAATCGCGCCTCATCATTTGTTAACTTGGAAACTATTATATAGTCATAATTCCCTCCTTTAGAAACTCTATAATCAAGACGTTCAATCCTAACTAACATATTTGGCTTTAATTCATTTTCTTTTTTAGTATGTTTTCTTTGATCGCATAAGCTACCTTTAGGTTTTGCTCTAATTCTTCTGTTTGAACTCATAATTTCTATATCAAATATTGAAGATCCTTTAACTTCAATTACTTTTCCAACTTCACTAACTGTATTCATATTTCGATAGTATCTTTGGATTAAATAAATAAATTCATTTTCAATTTTTTATGCTGAACAACTTTCACATTCTTCCTCCTTAATTTTGTCCATTAATTTGGGATCTATTGTAAATTTAGTTGCATTTGATGCTGGTTTACTTCTAAGATAGTAAATTCCTGTTTTTAGACCATTTTCCCAACCCCAGAATAAACATGAATTTAGTTTTTTATCATCAGGTTGCTCGTAGAATACATTCATACTTTGTGTTTGATCAACAAAAGGACCTCTTGCTTTAGCTGATTTTAGAACCCATATCTGTTTGACTTCCCATTGTGTTTTATATATGTTTCTGATAACATTAGGTAAATTTTTAAGATTTCTAACGCTGCCATTATCAGCAATAATTAAATCCTTAAGATCTCCATTCCACTCCTTAATTCTTATCAAATCATTAACCAAATGTTTGTTAACTATTGGAAAATCACCAGCAAGTGTATTTCTTGTGTAAATATTACTTGTGAATAACTCAAAACATTCATTATTTCCTAAAATTTGACTAGTTGAAGCTGTTGGCATAAGTGCTGTCAACAATGAATTTCTAGCACCATATTTTTCTAATTTCTTTTTGAGTATTGACCATTGGTTAGGATAATTAGTTTCTGAATTTTCTATACCCCACATATTAAACTGAAAAATTCCTTTAGATAATGGTGATCCTTCATATGTTGAGTATGATCCAACGGTTGTTTTTTCGTGGTTCTTTTGTAGTTCTAATAATTGTGGTTTTAATTTATGATATAATTTGTTAATTATATCTTTTTCATAATTATTAGCATCTTCTAATAATTCATTACCATAATTTCTATCATTTGATACAAAATTATAATTAGGATCATAAAATTCTGGAATACTAGATAGCTTATTTGCGTCTTTAAGTCTTCTAATAAGATGTGACATTTCTTCTGATCTTTCTTGAGCAATATCAACAGAACATTGCATTGCACCAAGGTAAATTGATTCCATAAATTTCTTATTAAATTCTATACATTCATCAGACTCAAACTCAATTCTTAGTTGGGCTATTGTATCAGCCATACCTTGAATTCCTAATCCAACAGGTCTATTTTTTAGGTTAGACCTTTTTGTTTCTATTGTTGGATAGAAATTAAGATCAATAACTTTGTTAAGGTTTCTAGTTGCTATATATGCGACATGCCTTAATTTTTCGAAATCATATGTAGATCTTGTAAACTTAAACAAGTCTTCAAAACCACCAATATATTTTACTTCGTCATCAATTTTGTAAAAGATTTGAGGATAAGTTAATGTTTCATCGGTAAACTGACCATTCATTTCCATATCATTAGCTAACTTTTGCATTGCAATCAATTTATCGTGACTGAATGATGAATCTTCTATCTTAATTTCTTCAAGATCATAATCTTCTAACCATGCTTTTGTCCATCTACAATACTTACAATTCTCTTTTGTGTAGATAATCCATTTTTTTCCTTTGTATTCAAATGGAACAATCATTTTATTGAGTGCTATAGATGCTAAATTACAAACAGCATGTTCGTTGGCATCTGAATATTCTACTATTTCATTACATAAATTAGATGATCTAATTGTACCTAAATTCTTTTGGTTTGATTTTCTATTAACTGTATCTTTATATGTTATATATGGAGTTCCAGTTTCTTGTTGAGAAACAAAAATTGCTTTCATAAGTTTTCTTGCTTTAATTTTTTCTCTAAATTTACCTTCTGATACATATTTCCAATATAATTCTTCATACTCTTTTCCCCACATATCATTCAAACCTCTGCATTCATCAGGACACATTAGGTACCAATCAGCATCATCTTTTACCTGTTTCATAAATAGATCAGAAATCCATAAAGCCAAGAATAAATCCCTTGCTCTTTTATTTTCGTCTCCAAAATTCTTTCTCAAATCTAAAAATTCAAATATATCTGCATGATGAGGTTCTAAATAGATAGCGATCGATCCTTTTCTTTTCCCACCTTGATTTATATATCGTGCGATGCTATTATAAACCTGTAACATAGGAATAATTCCAGAAGATGGGCCATTTGTACCTTTAATAATTGATCCTTTTGATCTAATGTTTGATACATGTAACCCAATTCCTCCACCATATTTACTTATCTGTGAAACACATTTCCAGGTATTAGTTATTCCTTCAATACTGTCATCAGTTCCTAATAAAAAACAAGATGATAATTGACTTCTTTTACTAGCACCATTAAAAAGAGTAGGAGAAGCGTGAGTATAATATCCTTTTGATAGTAAATCGTATGTTTCTTTAATTTGTTCAAAATTATCTTGATTTAAAAAAGAAGAAATTCTCATAAACATATCTTGAGGTCTTTCATAAATCATTCCTGTTTCTATATTTTTAATTAAGTATGCTCTTTCAAGTGTTTTGAATCCAAAATAATCAAATATATAGTCTCTATTATAATCTATTATTGAGTCTAAATATGAACCATTTTTAGTAACAAATTTATAATATTCGTCATCATAAAATCCGATATTATTTTGAATTTCATGAACCTTTTCTGAAAATAAGTCTGATGTTTTTTTATGTAGATTACTAACTAGAATCCTGCCACCAAGATTAGCATATAATGGGTGTCTTGTGCACAGATTGATACATATATTTGCTGATTCAATATCTAAAATTTCTGTTGTTATTCCAGTATGCAAATATGCAACTACTCTTTGACCTATTAATATTGGATCAATAAATTTTTTTTCATCACTGTTTACTAGTTTATTTATTCTTTCTGTTATTTTATCAAACTTAACCTCTTCGGTTCGTCCATCTCTTTTGGTTACAAACATTACAATATCAGTTGACATTAAAGGAAGTTAGATTCAATTTTTCGTTTTTACCGTAAAATCTATATGAATTTTTAATATTTGGCAAATATGAGTTTAAGAAATCTCTGGGAAAGAAAATAAAATTAAATATTATTGCATTTTAAATTTATAATATTATAATTTAATTTCTAAAAACTATTAATAATGATTGATAATTTTTCAGAAATTTATTTAAGTAAGAATAAAGACATATTAGAACCTTTTGATAAAAAAATTAATAAAGTGAATAAAATCAAAATTAATAAAGTGAATAAAATCAAAAATATGGTTGAAAATTATGATAGATTAATTGAAGGATTTGCAACTAAATGGGGTAAATGTCCTGGTGGTAGTAGTTATGATTGTAATTATACTTATGAAACTATAAAAGATAATGAAAATACAACTAAATGCAACTCTTCTTGCGAAAAAACTTATAGTTATAGACTATATGAAAGACAAAATAATGATCCAACTAGTTGTAAAGAAAATAAAACTGTTCGTGGAACTAGACATTATTTCGGCAATTGTGATAAGCAACCTGATACTAATTTTAGATTTAAATCTGAAATTCAAACATGTCAAGCTGGAGAAGGTGATTGTCCTTATGATCCAGTAGATTGTGTTTCAAGTTATGGAAAATGTCAAGAAGAAAGATTACCTGGAGGTGGTCGTAAATGTGTAAAAAAATTAAATATAACTACGGAAGCTGCTCATGGTGGTACTGCTTGTCCTTCTGAAAATGAAATTCAATGTCCTCCTGATGGAGATGGGTGTCCATTTATTCCTGTTGATTGTGAAGAAGGATATGGTGATTGTAAATTAAATAAAGATGGTAAGTGTGTTAAAGAAAATATTATCTATCAGAATCCAATTCATGGTGGTAAAGAATGTTCTAATGCTAAATTTATCGATTGTAAAGAAGGTGAAGGAAGTTGTCCTACCGATTGTGTAGGTAAATTTTCATTATGTAATTCGAAATGTTTTAAGGCTTATCAGGTATCACAAGAAGCTAAAAATGGTGGTAAAAAATGTCCATATATTAACGGTCATATTGAAAATTGTGAACCAGGTGAAAGTGGATCTTGTCAAGAAAATAAGGATTGTGTTGGTAGTTGGTCTAAATGTGATAATAATTGTTTTAAAACATTCGAAGTAAAAGAACAAGCAAAGGGAAATGGTAGTTGTAGATTAATGGGTAAAAGAATTAAGTGTACAAAAGATGATGAATTTAGATGCAGAAAAATACCTAAAGATTGTGATGGTAAATGGGGTAAATGTAATTCTAAATGTAAGAGAAAATGGATAAAAACAAAAGAAGAATCAGATGGTGGAAAATGTGATTATAATGAAAAAGATGATTATGATTGTGAAGAAGGAGTAGACGACTGTGAAGTTAGTTTAAATTGTTATGGAAGATGGACAGAATGTGATTCAACATGTATAAGAGAGTGGAAAGTCATGGATCCTGCAAGAGGATTACATGGTAAATGTGAATATCCAGATGGTAAACTTGTAAGATGTAGTAAAGGAGAAGGATTATGTGGATCTGATGAAATAAAGAAAAAAAGTTCTACAAATGAAGATCAAAATAAAACAAATAATGAAATTTCTCAAGAAAGTAAAAATCAACAAATGACATTGTATGGTATCATTTTTTTATTATTCTTGATTATTATTGCAGTTAATTTGTAAATAAATACAATAATATCTCAGAAAGTATATATGAAAATTAAATTTTCTGAAATATATTTAGAAAAAAATATAGAATCGTTTGGATCTTGGGGAAATGAAAAATTAATTGAATCTTGGTTAAACTTTAATGCATCAAATATGGGGACCAATGCTGCTCTTAAAGCATTTTGTAATGGTGTCCCTAAAAAGTGTAAGTATACGTATGATACTATAAAAGATAATGAAGTTACTACTACTTGTAATACTTCTTGTGAAAAAACTCATACCTATAGACAATTTTTAAGGCAAAATAATGATCCAGAAAAATGTACATCATCTAGTGGACCGGAAAAATGTCCAAAAGTTGATGATAAAGATATTACATGGCATACAGATATTATAAAATGTGAAATTGCCGAAGGAGATTGTGGAAGAAAACATTGTATTGGTGAATGGAAAAAATGTGATAAAAACTGTAAACAAAAATATAAGGTGATACAAGCTAAAGTTGGTTCAGGGGATGATTGTCCTCATGCAAATAATACAGAAAGAGATTGTCAACCTGGAGATGGAGATTGTCCTCTACCACCAGGACCTCCTGGGCCTAGAGGTCCAAAGGGAGATAAGGGTGATGTAGGAAATACTGGTGATAAAGGAAATCATGGAGTACCTGGTAACCAGGGACCTCAAGGTTCAAAAGGAGATAAAGGTGATATTGGTCCAGTAGGTGCAAAGGGTGAAATTGGTTCAAAAGGTGTTCAAGGTTCAAAAGGAAATAAAGGCGATAAGGGTAATACTGGTTTACAAGGTATACCTGGCTTAAAAGGATCAAAAGGAAATAAAGGAAACACTGGATCAACTGGAGCTACTGGTGCAATTGGTGCAACTGGTGCAAAA
>MDTB01218285.1_pt1 | contig 25329 bp, 27 predicted proteins | sample 811161 | NCBI WGS metagenome assembly MDTB01 (sample SAMN05326650, study PRJNA326480) | marine metagenome | isolation source: seawater | place: Mediterranean Sea | collected 2009
AATCTAACGCGGGGTGGAGCAGTCTGGTAGCTCGTCAGGCTCATAACCTGAAGGTCGTAGGTTCAAATCCTACCCCCGCAACCAAATTATAATACAAAAGCCATAGACGTAAATTTAATCTAAGAATCTTAATAATATGAAATTATTAATATTCTTAAATACTTTTTGTTCATTAATCCTGTAGTGCAAATATTTATCAATATATCGAACCTCAATGTTAGTTTTATCATTAGTAGGCATAATCTTTTTATCTAACAATAGATTACTTATCTTTTTATTTAAACTAGCCTTATAGTCTAAAATACAATTAATCTTTCTTTCGAAAAATTCAGGATAATTTGAAAAGTCTTGATAAGGTGAATATGAATTAACATATCTTACTTTTTTATCATCAATTGAGCTAAACAAGGGTAAAGATTTAATATTGTTGGATAAAATTATGTTACAGCCATCAAAAAAATTAGAGTCAATTTCCTTATAACTAATAAGCTTTACTTCATTTGTTAATTTATTTTGATTTTTTAATAGTCCAGGCCATGAAGAGTGTTCGTAGCCAATTACATTGAACATTGGTGAAAAAAATATAACACACGATATAAGTATAATCTTATTTAACTTAATATTTTTAACAATAGTACTTAAATAGGCTGAAGTAAAAAGTACCAAAGGAAGAATAAAGAATAAATATCTTTCTTGAGGATTTGAAATGATTACAGTTAAATTTATAATAACAATACTTAAAATAAATAATTGGAACTCGATGTCTTTTTTAAGAGAATATAATATTGGACCTACTAAAAATAAAAGCAGTATTGTGATAAAAATATTTTTTGATATAAGCAAAAAAATTATTAAAAAAAATCCAAACATTATAACCTTTGAATTTAAGGAGTAATTATTTAATTTTAAATCTAATTTTTTCCTGAAAAATAATAATATGAACGTAAAGTAAGTTATTAAAGAAATAAAAAAGACTGATGAAAAAAATTTATTTGTTATGAAAAATTTAGTGTTCGCTAATACTACACTTGAAAGAGAGGCACCTAACCTTTCTATATTTCCAAATATATATGTTACAAAAAATGAAAAATCGTACAGTGCAAACTGATAGAATTTAGAAGCACCTGGAAAATCAGAATCCTTAATTAAATATAAATGTTTATAGGGCGCAGAACTCAGACCTAAATCAAAAAATCTATTAAGATAAGTTTGTACTACTCCACCATCTAGACCTGATTTAAAATCACTTGGTAAAAAACTGCTGCTGTCAAAGTTGAAATTATTTATTGGTAAATATGATTGATTAGTTGCCACTATCAATAAAAAAAATACAGATAATAATGTCGCAATATTTGTAATATTTAATAATTTATGTCTAAAATTCCCATTTTTATATAAGCTTATCAGATCAAATACGATATAAATAATTAATATTGGCAAAAACACTGATCTTGAAAGAAAAGCTAAAATTAGAAAGCAATAAAATAAACTTATTTTAGGTTCTGGAATTGAATACCTAAAATAAAAAGATATACAAAATAATGATGCAGCAAATATTTGGGCTTGTGGGACAATTATATTTAAATACGGTAGCCACAAAAATATGACCAATAAAAGAAACTTATTATTATAAAATTTACTAAATAAAAGAAAAAAGCTAGTAACGTAGAATAACCTTACTAGAATAAATTCAATTTTTAAATTTAAGGGGTATTCAAAAAATAAATTTATTATTGATAGAAAGACAACATAAAATGGAGATCTATCAATTATTACAAACTTAAAATCACTTAAGAGTACGTATGAAAAAATATGATAGCCTATATTTTCTTCACTAAAACTAGCATAATGTAAAAGTATAAATAATCCTGATAATAAAATAATTAATACAATGGTATAGAAAAATGGCCTTATAGTTGAATACATACTTAGTTTTTCGTCTTAATAAGTTTCAGAAATTGTTTTGCTAATATATTTTTATTTTTGGGGTAGTTTATAAATAAAGACTTCGCCTTTTTAGCAAGAATTCCATCAATATCGTCTCTATCTCCAATAATTAGACATTCCGATGGTTTGATGTTGAAATCTGAAAGAATTAATTTTATCCCTTTTAGATTTGGTTTTAATATATTTATTTTTTCTTGATTTGCATGATAGAATTTATCATATTCTATATTCATTGCATTTAATTTGCTTAAAACTGGGTAATCAGAGTAAAAAACATAATTAATTTTATTATTTTTTAACAATTCTAAAAAATTTATTATTTCTTTATACTTTAAATATTTTAAGTACTTTAAAGGCTTTTGCATAATCCATTTTTCAATTATAGCTTTCCTAGTTTTTAAAGATAAACCAAGCTTTGAATTTTTATACTCATACTCTCTATCTGATAAGTTGTATGATTCAAGAAGTGATAGGTATTCCCTATTTTTTCGAAAATTCCATAAATAATGTATTTCTGCAAATTTATAGGGGAACACTAATAAATATAAAAATATTTCAATAAGCATTAAAACTTTTAATAATGCACTATTATATAATGTTCCATCAACATCAAATACTATTAATTCAATTTTCATTTTCAGTAATTAGTCAATTTTTTAATTGGAATAAAACCGTATCATCAAAAAAATATTGTATAAATGGCACATCATAGAATGACAAAGTAAAGAAACTGATACCTATTATTAAAAGTAAAATGTGAAACTTCCAGTCCTTATAAATTTTTTCAGGGTTACGAACTACTGAGTTAAGATTTATACACATAACAAAATAATATGAAAATAATATAGCTATGAATGGTAATATGAAAATGTACTCAATACGCCACTTTGCCAAAAAAACTGTCAGCAACCCATAAGAAAGGATTGCATACAATATATTGGAAAATAAAAGCTTATTATATGAATAACCTTTAAAAGAAATTCTATAATTAATAAGATTATCTAAAGTTCCTTCTTTTAAAGCATATATATATTCTTGTAACCTTTTTGAGTTCATTAAGAAGCAACCACCTAGCCAAAATGCAAGTAATAATGAAAATGGAGGTATTTGATCAGGCGCTATTATAACCCAGCCCAAGTACAGTCTCATAGGGTTATTAAAAGATTCAACTATAACATCTAAGAACGCAATATCTTTTAATCTTAATGGCTTAACATTGTAAACCAATCCCATAAATAGAAAAATTTCTATAGCTAGAAAAAAATATAAGTTCATTATTTTTAAAGATAAAATAGAAACTATAAAAAAAATTATTAAGTAAAGTGAATAAATTATTTTAGGTTTTAAATTGTTTCTAATACTTGATCTCTGCGCTTTTTCAGAATTATAAATATCTGTCTTTCTATCTAACCATTCATTAATAAGGTAGTTTGCAGATGAAGCCAGACAGACTAAAAAGACACCAAATACGATAAGAATAAATATAGAAAAATTTATTTTTAAACTTTGACTATTAACTACTAAGGCAATAATTGTACCAGGCAATATAAAAATATTTTTAACCCAATGATCTACCCTTAATAATTCTAGGTAGTGAGTAATATTTTTCATCATATTCAAAAATTTTGAGGATAAGTCTACTTTATATATAAATATATTATAATTTATATGAAAATATAACTATTATTGTATATATAAAAATTATATTAGGATTTATGGTAATTAAAATGAACAATTCCACATTGTATTATTTTTAGTTTTGTTATTTTATCAGACTAATAATCTAAAAGATTTAGTCTAAATATTGCATTTGCAGCTGATACAAAAAGTTTACTAATGTTTATGAACTAAAATACTTCACATCTATATATGATAAATATTATTAAAAAACTTTTTATTTATAAAATAATTTTCTTACCCCCAGTTAGATCTGATATTGTAATCTATTCATCATACAATTTAGAATTTATATTAAATATTATTGAGGGGCAAAAAAATGCTTTAATCAACTTTTCTGAAATCAATTTCTATATAATTATTATATCTTTTTTTAAATTAAGATTTAGCAAGATAGGATATATTAATTCATATATTGAATATTGTTCCCCATCAGTGATAATTACATCCAAAGATGATGATATAAACTTTTATAATTTAAAGTACTACCATAGAAATATAAAAACTATAGCAATTCAGTATGGAATTAGAAGTAAGATAACATGGAATTCTTTTAAATCAGTGAAAAGTAATAAAATTGACAAAGAATTAGATCATTTAGTTTGTTTTTCAAAATTCGAAAAAAATAAATACGAGAAATACATAAAAATAAATAATTTTCATCTATTTGGAAGCATTATAAATAATAATTTTCCAATTAAATGGGAAAAAAATAATGATGTTATATATGTTTCTCAACTAAGATTAAATTATAAAAATAACCCAGTACTCTTTAAGTTAGACGATAAAGATTATTTTCATAATGATTTTTATCAAATTGACAAAGACCTTCTCCCATTAGTCTATAAATTTTGTAAGAAAAATGGATTAAATTTAATAATATTAGGTGCAGGAAAATCTTCTTATGAAAAAGAATTTTTTTACAATATTTTAGGCCATGATGACTTTGATTTTAAAAATAATATAAATTTCTCTTCATATGAAATAGTATCAAAATCAAGATTTATAGTTTCAATTGATTCAACTTTAGGAATTGAGAGTTTTGCTAGAAAAATACCTGTAGCACTTTTCCCAGCAAGATATAAATATATTGATGAAATGAGTTGGAAATCTGGCTGTGAAACTTCTCAAGTATCCAAAAATATCTGGTCCGAAGACATTGATAAAATCAATGTAGAACAAATCTTAGGATATATATCAGAAATAAGTTATAAAGATTTTAGTAATTTATGGGAGAATAATTATCAAAAACTAATGTCTTATGATAAAAATAATATTAATTTAAAAAAACTTATTAACTCCCTAATTAAATAAGAAAAATGATATCAATAGGCAATAAGACAATAATGTTAATTGGTGGTGCGGGGTACATAGGATCTGTCACAGCCGATGAATTTATCAAAAAAGGCTATAAAATAAAGATTTACGACAGCCTAATTTATAAGCAGGATAATATTTTACAAAGATATCAAAATAAAGAATCTGTAGAATTTATAAAAGGAGACATTCGTGATCATCGTCTGCTTTCCAGCTCTTTAACTAATGTTGAGTATGTAGTAATGTTTGCAGGATTAGTTGGTGATCCAATAACTAAGCGTTATCCAGAGCTATCAAACTTAATAAATACCACAGCTATTGAAAATTCTTTTTCCATTATAAACAACAGTGGAGTAGAAAGATTTATATTTGTTTCAACCTGTTCGAATTATGGGTTAATTCCTGATAAGGAGTTAGCAGCAGAAGATTACCCCCTAAAACCATTATCTTTATATGCAAAAAGTAAAGTAAACTGTGAACAAAAACTCATTGCATTTAAGGGAAAATCTGATTTTACTCCAACGATTTTACGTTTTGCAACCGCTTTTGGAGTGTCTCCACGTATGAGATTTGATTTAACAGTTAATGAATTTACTTATCATCTTGCCAATAAAAATGAATTAGTAGTTTATGATAAAGACACTTGGCGACCATATTGTCATGTTTCTGATTTTGCTGATTTGATTGAGAAAGTTTTTATTGCTGAAAAAAAAGATATTGCCTTTGAAGTTTTTAATGCTGGCCATTCTGATAACAATTCAACAAAAGAAATGTTAATTAATTTAATTATCCGTTATACTGGATATGACAGCGTAATTTATCAAGGTGATGGAGCTGACCAAAGAAATTATAAAGTAGATTTTAGTAAAGTTAAGCAAGTCTTAAACTTCACTCCAAAATTTAGTATCGAAAAGGGCATTCAAGAAATTTTAAAAGAAATAAAGCGAGGAACATTCCACGATTTCGAAAAAAATAAATTCAATTATGGAAATTATGAAATTCAATAAAGTTATTAAGAAAAAGTTTATTTCTTTATCTTCACCAAATATTTCTGGTAATGAGTGGAAATATGTAAAGGAGTGTTTAGATACGGATTGGGTTTCAAGTGCAGGCAAGTTTGTAAATCAGTTTGAAGAAAAGATATCACAATACACTAAATCAAAATATTCAATTGCTTGTGTAAATGGAACTTCAGCCTTACATATTGCACTATTGACTATTGGGGTTAAAGATGATCATGAGGTAATTGTCCCAACAATAACATTCATTGCTCCAATAAATGCAGTAAAATATTGTAATGCTAACCCTATTTTTATGGATGTAGACAATGATTTTTGTATTGATCAACAAAAAACAATTAACTTTATAAAAAATGAAACAGTATTTAAAAATGGTTTCACATATAACAAATTAACCAAGAGAAAAATAACAGCAATAATAATTGCTCATTTATTTGGCAGATCAATGATACTTGATGAAATAGTAAAGGTCTGTAAAAAAAGAAATATTAAGATTGTTGAGGATGCCTCTGAAGGCTTAGGAAATTTTTTTTCAATTGGCAGGTATAAGAGTAAACATGTCGGCACAATTGGAGATGTAGGCTGTTTATCATTTAATGGTAACAAGATAATTACTGCTGGTGGAGGTGGAATGATACTGACTAATAGTAAAAAAATATATGAAAAATCTATTTACCTTACTACTCAAGCCAAAGATGATGGGAAATTATTTATTCATGATGATATAGGTTATAATTACAGACTTTCTAATGTTCATGCTGCCATCGGCCTGGCGCAATTAGAAAATATAGATAAGGTTATTAGAAAAAAAAGAAAAATTTATAACTATTACAAGAAAAAAATAAATAATAAAAAAAATGTTGAGCTATTTACAATCAGAGAAGTAGCTACTAGCAATTATTGGTTAAATATTATTTCATTAAAGAAAAATTTAGATAATATAAAAATGAAAAAATTAATTAAAAAATTTGAAATTAATGGAATTGAAGTCAGACCCATTTGGAAGCCAAATCATTTACAGAAAAAATATAGTAAATATCAAAGATATTTAATAGACAATGCACTAAATATAACAAGTTCATGCTTATGTATACCTAGTGATTTGAAGTTAATTAAAAATGACATGGATAAGGTAATAGATTTATTATAATGGATAACTTAATTATATTTGGTGCTGGTGGACATGCAAGAAGCTGTATAGATATAATTTTAAGGCTTAACGAATATAAAATAAAAAAAATTATTGGACTAGAAACAGATAACAACAAAGATATTTATGGCCATATTGTTGAAAACATTAATTTTGATATAAGTGAATTAAGACAAAAATATAAACATGCGATTATTGGAATTGGACAAATAAAAACACCTGAACCGAGAATAAAAACATACAATGCCCTTAAAGAAAATAATTTTATTTTACCATCTTTTATCTCAGATCTAGCCTATGTATCAAAAGAATCAAAAATTCAAGATTCTTGTATGATCATGAATATGGCTAATATTAACTCAGGAGTAACAATTAGTTCTAACTGTATAATAAATACAGGGGCAATAATAGAACACGACGTAAAGATAGAAAAACATTGTCATATATCTACAGGTGCAATTATAAATGGTGGGGTTATTATTGGTGAAGGAAGTTTTGTTGGTTCTGGAGTTATTTTACATGAACAAGTTAAAGTGAATAAGAATTCAATAATCCCAGCAGGATCAATTATAAAAAAATGAAGAATAAAACTTTAGTAATTGCTGAAGCTGGTGTAAATCACAATGGAAACATTAAAATTGCAAAAAAACTTATTGATGCAGCCTCAAAAGCTGGCGCAGACTATGTTAAGTTTCAAACTTTTAAAACTGAAGAACTGGTAACTAGCAAAGCAAGTTTAGCAGGCTATCAAAAAAAAAACTTAAAGAAAAAAACTAGTCAATTCCAGCTGTTAAAAAATTTAGAGCTAAGTGAGTTTGAACACAAAATACTCATCAGCCACTGCAAGAAAAAAAAAATTAAGTTTTTAACGACAGCGTTTGATGAATATAGTTTAAATTTTATAAAAAAATTTAAATTAGATGTAATAAAAATACCATCTGGAGAATTAACAAACTATCACTATTTAAAAATTGTAGCGCATCAAAATAAAAAAATTATTCTTTCAACTGGTATGAGTACAATTAGTGAAGTAAAAAATGCACTTAAAGTCCTCAAAAAATATGGAGCAAAACAAAATCAAATAACTGTCCTTCATTGTTCAACTGAATATCCTGTTCCATTTAAAAATATTAATATGAATGCAATGACATATATGAAAAAAATATTAAATATAAAAGTAGGTTATTCAGATCATTCAATAGGAAATCTTGTTACTATTATAGCGGTTGCTAATGGGGCAAGTGTCATAGAAAAACATTTAACTTTAGATAAAAAAATGAAAGGCCCAGATCATTCTGCCAGTTTGGAACCAGAAGAGTTTTCTGAAATGGTAAAGCAAATTAGAAGTACAGAGCTAATACTTGGTTCACATATAAAATCACCTTCACTCGAAGAAATAAATAATATACCAGTTGTTAGAAAATTTATTGTTGCTAAAAAAGACATTAAAAAGGGGGATCAATATACCACCAATAATCTTGCTTTCAAAAGATCTGGAAAAAAAGGTATTAGTCCGATGGAATGGAGAAAGCTAATTGGGAAAAAATCAAATAAGAATTATAAAAAGGATCAATTAATTAAAATCGAATTATCGAGAAAATAATGAAGAAAAAAATTTGTATAATTACTGGGACAAGAGCTGAGTATGGATTGTTGTATTTTCTATTAAAGAGAATTGATAGAGATGTAAATTTAGAGCTTCAATTGATTGTTACTGGCACACATTTATCAAAAGAATATGGATATACTCTTAATCAAATCATAAATGATGGCTTTAAAGTGAATGGTAAAATACCGTTAAACTTAAAAAAAGATGATAGTCACAGCTTATCAAGTGCTTCTGGTGAAATAGTATCAAGAGTCGGCAGGCTATTTAATAGATTATCTCCAGATTTAGTGGTTTTACTTGGAGATAGGTACGAAATCTTAGCAGGTGCCTTAACAGCGACATTATTCCAACTTCCTATTGCTCACATACATGGAGGTGAAGTGACCAAGGCTTCTATGGACGATAATATGCGTCACGCAATTTCAAAGCTATCACACTTACATTTTGTTTCTCATATAAATTATAAAAAAAGATTAATTCAGATGGGTGAAAATAAAAAAGATATACATGTAGTGGGAGCAATGGGTATTGAAAGTCTAAAAAAGTTAAAGTTGTTGTCTAAGAGAGAATTAGAAAAAAAATTAGGATTTAAATTTGCAAAAAGAAATCTGATGATAACTTTTCACCCCGAAACATCAGGTAATAGTAAAATAATTTATGCAATTAATAATCTTTTTAAATTTTTAGATAATTTTAAAGATATAAAAATTATTTTTACCTATCCTAATTCAGATATTGGCAGTGGTGAAATAAAAAAACTTATTTACAATTATGTATCTAAAAACCACGATAGGGCTGTAGTATTTAATTCTTTAGGGCAAATAAAATATCTCTCAACTCTAAAGTTTGTCGATGGTTTGTTAGGAAATTCATCTAGCGGAGTTATAGAAGCACCAAGTCTAAAAAAGGGATCTATCAATATAGGAAATAGGCAGAATGGACGAATTCAAGCAAAGAGTGTAATAAACTCTTCTTATAGCTATAGCGCAATAGCTGAAGCGGTAAATAAACTTTATTCAAAACCATTCACAAAAGGTATTAATAAAATTATCAATCCTTTGAATAAGGGTTCAGCATCAAAAAAATGTTTTCACATTATTAAAAATACAAATTTGTCTAAAATAAAAAATAAATCTTTTTTTGATATAGTTTTTTAAAAAATCAAAAATATTTCATATGAAATCGTTAAAAATCTCTACATAAATCTATACTTTTTAAATAAAAGTTTATAAATTATTTTTATAACGTCTAAGTTTATAAATTTGATCATCTTTTAGATTTTTATTTAATATCTTTCTTCCCCATTTATCGTTTATTAGACTAAAATTTCTACCACTCACAAGTTCTTTTTGTACAGACACAAACCATTTTATAAATTTATAAATATTTTCAGATATTTTTTTATTATTTACAATTCTAATATGATGGAGTGTTTTTTTATAATTCTCTCCACTTTGTTTTCTGGACTTTAAAGTTTTTTGATGCAACTTAGAATTGTACCATACAGGCCCAAGCGAAGTTATTTTTTTATTCTAATATTCTGAGTCCATCAATTCAGATAGTTTTATCAATGCAATTTTAGCTATTGTGTAAGAAGAATAATTATTAGATGGGCCATTAGTTCCACTGCCTGAAAAAGTAATTACTGATTTAGTCTTTTTTAAATCAGAATGATACAATAATCTGTGTAATCTTCTTGTAATAAAAAATAAATTTATATCAAAAGATTTTTTCCATTTTTCATATTTGATTTCGTGAAAGTTACCTATTTCACCAAAGTCTCCATAGAAGAAAATTGCTACATCTCAATTTTGAAATATTTTATCAAATCTTTTATTGTTTATATTTGTTGTATGGTTAAGAAAGATATATTTCTCATCTTCTGTTTTATTATAATATTTAGATCTTGATCTGTGAAAGCAATTGATATCATTATCTCCATTCTTAAGTTTAGGCATAAGGTCTTTACATATTTCTGATGTGCTGCCAAATAATAGTATCTTTTGCCTTTTCATTTAATATATATTATAAGAATTGGCTATTATGTCATTTATATCTGACGATGAAAAATTAATTTCTGATGAATTCTTAAGTAAAGGTTATATTATCAGAGATATAGGTAATATTGAAGAATTAGATAAAATCAGATCAGAGATTTATTACATTCTTAATAATAAAAAACCCTCATCGAAAGAGGAACTTAAGCTTTTTTTTGATAATACTCATAATAAAATTGACCAATCAATGCTAAATGAAAAACGAGTAGAATTAATTGCAAAATTAAATTCTTTGCACTGGCTAAGAGAGTCTTATTATAAGATTGGTAAAGAATATCTAGATTTAATTGTAGGAAATGAACTTTCAATGCAACTTAGGATTAATTTAAGTATTCAATTTCCAAATGATGATAGCTCACTACTTCCTTTGCATTGTGATACTTGGTCTGGTGACTCACCTTTTGAAGTAGTATTATGGATACCTCTTGTAGATTGTTACGACACAAAATCCATGTATCTTTTATCTCCAGAAGAGTCAAAAAAACTTTATGAGTCGTTTGATGAATATATGGCTTTAGATAGCGAAGTCCTGTATGGAAAAATTAAAGAAAAATTAAAATTTATTACCGTAAAATATGGTCAACTTTTAATATTTAATCAAGGTATACCTCATGGAAATAGAATAAATGAAACAAATGATACAAGATGGTCGATGAACTGTAGGTTTAAAAGTATATTTAGTCCATATGGTGATAAAAAACTTGGTGAGTTTTTTGAACCAATAAATTTAAAAGCCGCTTCTAAAATAGGTATGGACTACTTTCATCCTAAAACTGAAAAATAGTTATGGCATATAGAGGATATATATTTAGTAGAGAGTTTATGTCAGAACGAGTTCCACAACACATACAAAATTTGGTAATAAGAGATTATTGTAAAAATAATAAGCTAGATTACTTATTGCATGCAACTGAATATGGAATGAAAGAATGCTTTCTGATATTTAATCAATTGATAGAAGAGCTTAACCAGGTTGACGGGATTATTACTTATAGCATGTTTCAATTGCCAATAAATAATGAACAAAGAAAGCATATTTTCTCAAAAATTATTGATCATAACAAATCAATACATTTTGCAGTTGAGAGAATGAGAGTTTCTAACAGCGAAGAGTTAGAAAGAGTTGAAAATATATGGAATGTAAAAAAAATATCACCATATTGTTTAAACAAAATAATATAAATGGGAAAAGAAATTAATTTATTAAAAAACTACCCAAGAACTGTAAGAGACCCAAGCTTAAGACAGAAAAATAAAAGTGAATCGGACCAAGAAATTGCAAGAAGATTTGATTATGATTTTTTTGATGGAGATAGAAAATATGGTTACGGTGGATACAATTATAATGAAAAATATTGGAAAAACGTAATTCCTGATTTTATAGACTATTACTCTTTGAATAATAATAGCTCAATCTTAGATATTGGTTGTGGTAAAGGTTTTATGATTTACGATTTTTTAAAATATTTGCCGGGAGTAGACATAAAAGGTATTGATATATCAGAATATGCAATTAAAAGTTGTAAAGAAGAGGTTAAAGATAATTTAATTATAGGAGATGCAAAAAATCTTCCATTTGATGACCGTAGTTTTGATTTGGTAATATCAATTGTTTCAATCCATAATCTTGATCTAAACGACTGCGCTAAATCACTTCGGGAAATTAATAGGGTGAGCAAAAAAAATTCATTTATAACTGTCGATGCTTATGATACCGAAGAAGAAAAAAAATTAATGTATGACTGGAACTTAACGGCACTTACAATAATGAGTTGTAAAGAATGGGTATCTTTTTTTCAAAAAAATAATTATTCGGGTGATTATTACTGGTTCAAGCCATAAAAACTTTTGAAAATGAATAAATTTAGTATTGAAAATAAGACTGTAATTATTACTGGTGGAACTGGACATTTAGGAACTGCAATTAGCAAGGAATTTATTAAATGTTATGCAAATACTTATGTCCTTTCGAGAAACAGTGCTTCTCAAAAAGAATTAAAAACTTTTGCTGAAGATAATAGTTTAATGAAGTATTTGAATTTATGTTTAATTGATATTTTTGAACATGAAAAAGTCGGAAAGCTAGTAGATTAAATTATTTTGAAAGAAGGCAATATTGATATTTTAATCAATAATGCATATTACAATAATCCTGAAAAAAGGTTACCAATTAATAAGATAAATTCACAAAAGCTATTAAATAAACTTGGTAAAACAGCTGCTGCAGATTTTTATTTATCAAAAAAAAGTTTAAGAAAATATGAAGCAAAACAATGGAGGTCTAATAATATTTACTGGTTCATTATTCTCATTTATGTCTCCAAATTATAAAAGGTAATTCCTTAATATAATTTAATAATTAATATTGATCTTATAATTTCTTTAATTTCTAAATCAATTTTTTTATTGTTTTGTTATTTATCATTATAGGTGGCTTTATAATTGATTTATCTCTTTCAATCAATAATCAAGCTAGAATTTTAATGATCTGTATACTCATTAAGTTGCTCTTTTTTAATATCAGAACCCAACCAAAATGAGTAAAATGAATTCATGCAATTGTTATAAAAATTAGCATTTTTGACATTGTCATTATATTGATTATTGTAATTTGAAACTTCTGAGCCGTCATTATCATCTGTTGCCTCTAAATAAAATGCAATATTGCTATTACCAATAACTTTCAACCTTTTTTGAATGTGTAGCAATGCAGCCCAACCTCTATCTTGATCGTTATAAGTATTTGTATTTTTAAAATATTCTTTATCATCTTCACTAAAGTTATAGAAATAAGGAGCTGGGAGATTATGTGTCACAGAAAATTTATTAAAGCCAATTTCATTAATGGCAACACCTCTATAAGCAGTATTATGTTCTAAGTTTTCAAAAGCGTCACTAAAACATTTTTTGTGCGCAAGTGGATGTATCAAGTTAACCAAAGAAGTTGAAGAATATTTGTTTATTTCCATAAAATCAATAAGACTTTTTTTATATTTATTAATTTTTTGAAAACTTACTCGCGGATGAGCAAGGGCTAGATTAACATTTTTATTTTCAGCCAGTAAAAAAGAATTTTTAACATGCCCATCAAAAATTATGTGATCAGGCTTGATATCTAAACAGTAATATGAGTTTTCGAGACAGAACTCTAGGTTTTTACAAAAATATATATAGACATTTTTTTCATGAATAGGATTAAACCGTATTTCGAAGTTCTTATTACTGTTTGAAATTTTGTGATTTAAAATTTCATCATTAATTCTTTTAAGATTTTTATTTTCACAAAAAATATTAAAGATTATTTTTACATCAAGCGAGAGTAGTCCAGGAATATTATTCTTTTGAAATAATGCAGGCAATCCAAAATTAAGTAAAATATCTAAATAGTCCTCTCCCCAAACACAAAGAAAGAAAACAACCACACGTTTTTTTGGATTATTTTGTTCTACATCTTTAAATATATTATTTTTAAATGCTTTATTAATCTTATTTATTAAAAAAATTCTTTTAATTAATTTCTTCATAAAGTCTATTAGTATGGTTAAAAATATTTTACAAATTATTAAATATCTGCGTAGTAATTAAAAAATCTCTTATTGCTTTATCATATTGATTTTTTATGTATCATTTTTAAATCAAGATGTCTCATAGAAATATTGATATTACTCATTCTTTCTCAATTTAGCTCGAACCTCAATAAAATTGTGGTCATTCGGTGGCCAAATGTAAGTCACCACCTTCTTGTGGTGGCTTATTAAATATTATAGTTTCTAATAATGTAAACTTATGTTCACCAGGAACTATTTTGTTAAAAATTTTTTTAATGTATTCTGAATTTAAAATATCGATTGCAGATTTAAAGTGTCTAAGTGGAACAAGTTTTTTTTTATTTCCTTTAACGTGAGTCCATATTGAGACAAGTGGTTCAAAAACATATTTATTTTTTTTAAGATCGACACTTTCAAGATTCATTGCCACTTCCCACTCTTCAATTATTCTTGAAAGTAGCGATTTTTCTTTAATCTTATCTCTAAATATTTCACAGCCTTTTTCAATGTAGGACATCTAACAAAGATATAAAAATAAATTTTTATTTCAAGTTAGTTTATGAAATATCTGCAGTATATATTGACCAAACCCACAATTTTTCAATTAAATTTAATTAACCTTAGCTTTAACAAACCAATAATTAGAGCTATAAGTATATCGAAATTATGAAAAATTGGGATAAAGCAATAATTAGTCCAAATATAGATATTAATCTGGCCATCAAGCTCATGAATAAAGTGGCATTGAGAATTTTACTTGTTTGTAACAAAAATAGAGTTCTTTTGGGTACTGTAACTGACGGCGATATCCGAAGAGCATTAATTGATAATATAGATTTAAATATGTCAGTAAAAAAAATTATGAACAATAAACCAATAACTTTGAATTCAAAAAAAAATTTAAAAGAATTAAAAGAAATTGCAATAAAAAATAAAATTCTACATATTCCTATTATTGAGAAAAAAAAACTTGTTAACCTTTATTCGATAAGTGATGAAAATGAAAAAAGAGAAAATCAAGATAACACAGTATTTATTTTAGCCGGTGGATTCGGAAAAAGATTATTTCCATTGACAAAAAAAACCCCAAAGCCTCTTATAAAAATAGGAAATAAAGCAATTTTAGACATACTTATTGATAAATTGGCTGAATTTGGATTTTATAATTTTATAATTTCAACTCATTATAGAGCAAATGATATTGAAAGATATTTTTTGAATAAAAAAACAGAACTAAATGTAAATTTTATCAGAGAAAAGCAACCTCTAGGTACAATTGGTTCAATAGGATTAGTAGATAAAAAAAATTTTAAAAAACCAGCGCTAGTCCTAAATGCTGACTTATTAACAGATATTAATTTTATAGATTTAATTAAATTTCATTGTAAAAATAAAAATGATGCAACTGTTGTGGCAAAAAAATATGATATATCATCCCCTTATGCGGAATTAGAAGTTAAAAATAAAAGGATAGTCGGTCTTAGAGAAAAACCTAATTACTCTTCTCTAATAAATGCAGGCATATATGTTGTAAACTATAGTTTTATTAAAAGTATAAGTGGTAAAAATAAAATTGATATGACTGAATTAATAGATACAAATATTAAAAAGAAATATAAAGTGGGCTATTATCCAATTTATGAAAAGTGGATAGATATTGGTCGCTTGAGCGATTTAAAGATTGCTAGAGGCAAGTAAGTATTTATACTTATTAGATAATGTTTTTAAAAAAAAAAATTATTGCCATAATACCAGCTAGAAAAAATAGCAAAGGAATTAAAAATAAAAATTTACAAAAAATTGGTAACCAAAACCTTGTTGAAATTTGTGTTAATACTGCAATTAGATCAAAGTATATTGATCAGATAATATTATCATCTGACTCAGTTGGTATACTAAATTTAATTAGTGAAAAAAAAATTATAAAACATCTCAGAAAGAAGAGCCTTGCTTCGGATAATTCTCAAATATCTGATGTATTATTAGATATATTAAAAGAATATAATGGAGACTATATTATATTGCTTCAGCCAACTTCACCCTTTAGAAGAACAATCGATATTGACAATATAATAAAAGAAACAATTCAAAATCGACGTAAATCTGTTGTGAGTGTTGAACTGTCAAAAAATATACCTGATTATATGTATACAATTAATAAAAATAAACAACTAAAGCCCTATCGTAATATTAGTAAGTTATCAACCAATAGGCAGAGTTATAAACAATATTTTTCCCCAAATGGAGAATTGTATATTTCTGAGATTGCAGATTTTAAAAAATCAAAAAAATTAATTAATAAGAGTACTTACGGCTATTTACAAAAAAATAAAATTTCTATTGATATAGATACGATTTATGACTTAAAGCTTGCCAGAGTCCTTTTTAAAGTTAAAAATAGTATTTAAGTACTTATAGTCGGTGAAGAGATCTTTGAGATATTAAATGATATTAAAATATGACCTTTCCAGATAAAAAAAATTTTAAAATTGAAACATTTTTAAATGATTACTCTAAATTATTACATAATAGTATTAACTCCTTAGATACTAAAAACCTTCTTTCAATTATAAAATTTTTGGAAGCAGCAATAATAAAGAAAAAAAATATATTTACTTGTGGTAATGGTGGCTCATCTTCAATAGCAGAACATTTTGTTTGTGATTTTGCTAAGGGTGTTGCATCAAATACTGCATTAGTTCCAAAGGTATATGCTCTGTCATCAAACATGCCTTTGTTTAGTGCTATAGCAAATGATATTAATTTTGATGAGGTATTCTCATATCAACTAGAAAAATATGGATCCAAAGGAGATATATTATTGTGTATTTCAAGTAGTGGAAATAGCAAGAATATCATAAATGCGATCAATAAGGCTTCAAAAATGAGAATTAAAACTTTAAGCCTTGTTGGATTTAATGGTGGAAAAGTAAAACGAATTTCAGATAAATGTATTCATATAGATGTTGAAAATTATGGAGTTGTTGAAGATGCGCATCAATCTATAATGCATATGATGTCTCAGTATATAAGATTAAAAAATATATCTGATTTACGTAAAGTAAATAAAATTAAGTTTTAATCAAAGGCCTTAATTATGAAAGCAATTGTTACGGGTGGTGCAGGATTTATAGGCAGTCATTTAGTTGATCGATTAGTTGAAGAAAATATTGAAGTAATTGTCTTTGATAATTTTTCAACTGGACGTAGAGAGAATCTTGATCATATAAAAGATAAAGTCTCAATTATAGAATGTGATATTTCAATCAATGGTAGTTGGACAAAAACTTTTGATGATGTTGACTACGTTTTTCATTTAGCTTCCCTGGCAGATATTGTACCATCTATTCAAAAACCATACGAATATTATAATGCAAATGTAAATGGTACTTTTAATGTTGTATATGCGTCTAAAAAATCAAATATTAAAAAATTTGTTTATGCCGCATCATCTTCATGTTATGGCATCCCAGATTTTTTTCCTACAAAAGAACAGGATGATATTAGACCCCAATACCCCTATGCACTGACAAAAAGAATGGGAGAGGAGCTTGTTTTACACTGGGCTCAAATATATAAATTACCCGCAATTTCTCTTAGGTTGTTTAACGTTTACGGGCCAAGATCTCGAACCTCTGGCACTTATGGAGCTGTTTTTGGAGTTTTTCTCGCGCAGAAGCTAGCTTCTAAACCATATACAGTAGTTGGTGATGGATCTCAAACTAGAGACTTTACTTTTGTAACAGATGTTACTAATGCATTTTACAAATGCGCATTAAGTAATATTACTAATGAAATATATAATGTTGGAAGTGGACGCACAGTTCCAATTAATGAAATTGTAAACTTGTTAGGTGGCGAAAAAGTTTATGTTCCTAAGAGACCTGGAGAACCAGATACTACTTTTGCAGATATATCTAAAATAAGAAAAGATATTTCTTGGGAACCACAAGTAAAAATTAATGAAGGTGTTAGCATTCTTTTAGATAACATTGAGTATTGGAGAGATGCACCGGTTTGGAATCCAGATACCATTTCAGAAGCAACCAAAGACTGGTTTAAGTTTTTAAAATAAAAATTTATGAATAATAAAATTATTTCAGAAGAAAAAATTAAAGAAGTTGTTAAAACTTTAAAGAGGAAAAAAAAGAAGATTATTCTTTGTCATGGAGCATTTGACTTAGTACACTTAGGTCATGTCAAACATTTTGAGTCGGCAAAAAACAAAGGTGATATTCTCATAGTTTCAATTACTGCCGATAAGTTTATTCATAAAGGTCCTGGTAGACCAAAATTTAATGAGAATCAGAGAATGGAATATCTCTCTAAATTAGAGATGATAGATTTTATAGTCCTAAGTAATGAAATAACTGCAATTTCAGTAATTAAAAAAATTAGACCAAATATATATTGTAAAGGGCCAGACTATAAAAATGATAATGACGATGTAACAGGAAATATTAAAAAAGAGAGGTTAGCAGTTAAATCTATCAATGGAAAAATAGAATATACTGATGATCAAACATTCAGCTCGAGTAATTTACTAAATAAATCTGGTAATTTAAACAATAATTTATTTAAAAAATTAAGAAAAAAAATAAACATACAAGACACATTAAATAAATTTGATTTATTAAAGAATAAAAAAGTCTTAGTTTTGGGTGAAATTATTGTCGATGAATATCAATTTTGTGAAGCAATAGGAAAATCAGGAAAAGAACCGGTACTTGTTATGCATGATAAGTTTACAGAAAAGTATATAGGTGGAGTTGGTGCAATTGCTAACCATGTTTCGAGTTTTTGTAACGATGTTACGATAATGAGTTTTATTGGAGATCACAATACACAAAAATCTTTTATTAAACGTTCTTTAAATAATAAAGTGAAGACTATATTATTTAATAAAAGCGACTCACCAACAATAAATAAAAAAAGATATATTGATGAAGTAAATCAAAATAAAATACTTGGTGTGTATACTATCAATGATGAAGATTTAAATAAAAAAGACGAAAAAAAATTCTTAGAAAAATTAAAAAAATCAATTAAAAATTATGATATTGTAATACTTACAGACTATGGTCATGGAATAATTACCCCAAAAATAGCAAACTTTGTTTGTAAAAATAGTAATTATTTATCAGTTAATTCTCAAATTAACGCTTCAAACATTGGTTATCAAAATTTAAATAAGTATAATAATTTTGATTTTTTAATTTTAAATGAAGGCGAAATTAGGCACGATGCAAGAGATAGAACAACCCCAATTAATGCCTTAGGCAGTTCTCTCATAGCTAAATTAAAGTCGAAGAAAGCGATAATAACAAGTGGTAAAGACGGAGCTCAAATGATTTTCAATAACAAAAGTAAAATTGAAATTTCATGCCCAGGATTCGCAGAAAAAATTGTTGATAAAATTGGATCAGGTGATGCAATGCTTTCTCTTGCATCTCTATGTGATTACATTAATATGAGTGATCAAGCTACAATACTAATAAGCTCCCTTGCTGCGGCTCAGGCCGTAGAAACTATGGGAAATAAAGAGTTTGTAAGTGAACTTAGACTTAAAAAGGCTTTTTACTACACCTTAAAATAAATCAATGAAATATAATATTTTAATTACTGGTGGCGCAGGCTATGTAGGGGCAGTCTTGGTTCCTCAACTTTTAAAAGAAGGTCACTCAGTTTCTGTGGTTGATTTGTTCATGTATGGAGATGATGTGCTTCCAAATCATGAAAGACTTAAAAATTATAAAATGGACATAAGAGATATATCAGCAATAGATAATATTATGGCGGGTCATGACATTGTAATCCATCTAGCTTGCATTTCTAATGATCCAAGTTTTGAATTAAATCCAAATTTAGGAAAATCAATAAACCTCGATGCATTTAGACCACTTGTAGAATGTTCAAAGGCGCATGGAGTAAAAAGATTTATTTATGCTTCATCATCTTCAGTATATGGAATCAAAAAAGAAGAAAATGTTAATGAAGATATGTCATTAGAGCCACTTACAGACTATTCTCGATTTAAAGCTGATTGTGAAAAAATTTTGGATGAGTATAAATCTGATAGCTTTACAACAGTCAGTATTAGACCAGCAACTGTTTGTGGTTATTCTCCAAGGCAAAGACTTGATGTCGTATTAAATATTTTTGCAAATAATGCTTATCACAATAGAGAAATATCAGTTTTCGGTGGTAACCAATTAAGACCAAATATAAATATCAAAGATATGGTAAGAGCTTACTTGACTTTAATCTATGCTGAGAAGGATAAGATTAATGGAGAAATTTTTAATGTAGGTGACACAAATTATTCTGTACTACAGCTAGCTGAAATGACAAAAGGCGTCATGGGAAGTGATATAAAACTTAATGTTACAGAATCAGACGATAATAGATCGTATCATATCTCCTCAGAAAAAATTTCAAAAAAATTAGGCTTTAAACCAGAAAATTCATTAAAAAGTGCAGTCCTAGAGGTTAAAGAGGCATTCGAAGATAAAAGGTTAAGTGATCCGTTGAACAATGATAATTATTATAATATTAGAGTTATGCAAAAAATTAAATTGATATAAAAAATGGCAAAAGTTAGATATTCATATTTACCGCAACAGTTCGCTAATGCGGACGATTTGTGGGATGATTTAAAAGAATTTGTTAAAACAGGAGATTTTACTCTAGGAGAACCGCTACAAAGATTCGAATCTAGTTTTGCAGATCTTATGGACTCAAAACATGCTATTGGTGTTAATTCTGGAACAGATGCTATCAAACTTTCTTTAAAAGCAAAAGGTGTTGGCTTTGGAGACGAAGTCATAACAACTGCAAACACTTTTGTAGCAACTGTTGGAGCAATTGCAGAATTAGGGGCTGTGCCTGTATTTGTAGATTGTGATGATACTTTCTGTATGGATACTAATAAATTAGAGGAAAAGATCACAGAGAAAACTAAAGCACTGCTACCAGTGCATTTTACTGGTTATATGACAGATATGAGAAAAGTAATGCCACTGGCAATGAAATATAATTTACCAGTGATTGAAGATGCTTGCCAATCTATATTGGGTGAGATTGATGGAAAAAAAGCTGGAACTTGGGGTGACACTGGAGCTTTTTCACTTCACCCACTTAAAAATTTGAATGTTTGGTCTGATGGAGGATTAATTACAACAAACGATGATGAACTTGCGGAAAAACTTCGTTTATTAAGAAATCATGGTTTAGTAGACAGAGATACAATTGGTTTAATGGGTTACAATTCGAGGCTTGATACTTTTCAGGCAGTTGTAGGTAATTGGCTAATACCTCAAACTAAAGATATTGCTAATCAGCGAATAATAAATGCTGCTTATTATGATAAAGGATTATCAGAAATAAGTGAAATAACTATACCTCCAAGGCCAAGTGATTATAAAATTGTCTATCATTTATATATTGTGTTTTCTGAAGATAGAGATGGACTTTTAAAATACTGTTTAGAAAAAGGTATTGAAGCTAAGATTCATTATCCAGTTCCTATATATAGGCAGGAAGGGTTGAAACATCTAGGCTATAAAGAAGGTGATTTTGAAGTTTCAGACCAGCACGCAAAAAAAATCATATCATTTCCATGTGATCAACATTTAAGTATTGAAGAGCAAGACTATGTAATTGAAACAGTAAAAAACTACTTTAGATAAACTTGTTTATGAAAATTCCATATGTTAATCTTAAATTACAATGGGCAGAAGAAAAAGATGAATTACTTCCAATTATAGATCGGATACTTTCAGAGGCTGATCACGTAGGTGGAGGTGAGATAAAGCTTTTTGAAGAAAATATAAAAAAAATTGTAAATACAGATCATGTAATTGCATTAAATAGTGGCACTGATGCTCTTACTCTTAGTTTACATCTTTTAGGTGTTGGATCTGGAGATGAGGTGATAACACCACCTAACTCATTTATTGCATCCACAGCTGTTATAGTTCATTTAAAAGCAAAACCTGTTTTTGTTGATGTTCAAGATGATCAATTAATAGATGTAAAAAAAATTGAAGCCAGTATAACTGAGAATACAAAAGCTATTATGCCAGTTCACCTTACAGGCAGAATGTGTGATATGGATGCTATTATGAAAATTTCCGAAAAATATAATATTCCAGTTATTGAAGATGCAGCACAGTCAATTGGCTCATGCTATAAGGGAAAACCATCTGGCTCAATTGGACATATAGGATGCTTTTCAGGTCATCCACTAAAAAATTTGAATGCGTTCGGTGATGCAGGATATCTGACTACAAATGATAAGGATATTGCGGATAAGGTAAGAAGTTTAGCCAATCACGGTATGGTTGATAGAAATATAGTTAATAATTTTGGTTATGTCTCAAGAATGGACAACATTCAAGCAGGTATTCTTAATTATCACATAACAAAACTTGATAAAGTAATAATTAAGAGGCGTGAAAATGCGAAATACTACAAGGAGTTATTAAATAGTGATCATATTTATATTCCTAAGTTTGACGAAGATAAATATGATTCGTATCATACATTTGTAATTCAAGTGGACAAAAGAACAGAATTAATATCTTTTTTAGAGTCTAAAGGTATACAAACTTCAATTCATTATCCTATACCAATTCATCTTCAGCCTGCTGCAAAATATCTTGGACACAAAAAAGGGTCATTTCCGGAAACTGAAAAACAGTCTGAAAGAATATTAACTCTGCCAATCAATCAATTTATGGATAGAAAAAAAATTCAATATGTCGCTAATGCAATTAATTCTTTTTATGAAATTTTTTAAATGAATAAAGATATAGCAAAACAACTTCTTTTTAAAATGTATAGAATAAGAGAAGTAGAATTAAAAATTGCAGAAATGTATTCTGAGCAAGAAATGAGATGTCCTGTTCATCTATCAGTTGGTCAAGAAGCTGTGGCAGCAGGAATCTGTCAACTACTTACACAAAAAGATAGTATTTTAAGTGCCCACCGGTCTCATGCTCATTACATTGGTAAAGGAGGAAGCATAAAAAAAATGCTTGGAGAACTATATGGTAAGTCAACTGGTTGCGCAAAGGGCAAAGGGGGTTCCATGCATCTAATAGATCTAGAAGCGGGCTTGATAGCGGCAGTTCCAATAGTAGGTAGCACTATTCCAATTGGAGTTGGGGCCGCATGGGGAAATAAATTACAAAACAATAAAGACAAGACTGTTATTTTTTTTGGCGAGGGTGCAACTGAAACAGGAGTATTTCATGAAAGTTTAGGTTTTGCAGCACTTCATGAAATACCAGTAATCTTTATTTGTGAAAATAATTTATATTCTGTCTATACACATGTTAGAGATAGACAGTCAAATAAAAGATCCTTGAAAACTATTGTTGAAGGCCATGGCATAGAATATCTTCATGGGAATGGTAATGATATGGACGAGGTTTTTGAACTATCAAAACAATCTATAGAACATATTAAAGTTAATAAATCACCAATACTTCTTGAGTTTGATACATACAGATGGTTAGAACATTGTGGGCCGGATAATGATGATCATTTAAATTACAGGGATGAAACAGTTACAAAAAAATGGTTAGAAAACTGTCCTATTAATTTATTTCAAACAAAGTTACTTGATGTAGGCGTGTTAACAAAAAAAGAGATTGATAAGAATTTAAAGTTACTTAATAGAGAAATTTTAGAGGCATTTGCAGACGCAAAGAAAGCAGATTTTTTACCTGCAAGTAGTTTATACGACGATATTTATGCTGATTAGTATAGTATTAATAAAATAGCATTATGAGAGAAATAAAGTTTTTTGAAGCCATAAGAGAAGCAACAGCGCAATGCTTAAAAAATGATAAAAATGTTTATGTTATGGGACTTGGTGTGCCTGACCCAAAGGGAATATTTGGTACAACAGAAAATCTTCAAGAGGAATTTGGTAAAGATAGAGTTTTTGATATGCCAATTATTGAGAATGCAGCTACTGGCATAGCAATAGGAACTGCATTGGTTGGAATGAGACCGATAATAACACATCAAAGAGTTGAATTTGCAATACTTTCTATGGAACAAATAGTTAATCAAGCCGCTAAATGGTATCACATGACTGCAGGGCAAAAAAATGTTCCATTAGTAATTAGAATGATAATAGGTCGTGGTTGGGGTCAAGGTGCTCAGCATTGCCAAAGTCTCGAATCTTGGTTTGCACATATTCCAGGTCTGAAAGTTGTTATGCCAACTTCACCTTATGATGCAAAAGGACTTCTAATTTCTGCAGTTGAAGATAATAATCCAATTATTTTTTTAGAGCATAGATGGCTTCATAATACTTACGGCAACGTTCCAAAAAATAAATATAAGGTTCCGATTGGTAAGTGTAATATTGTTGAAAAAGGGAAAGATATTACAATTGTTGCCCATTCATACACGACTATTTTAGCTATCAGAGCTGCTCGTATTTTATCAAATTACGGAATTAATGCGGAAGTAGTTGACTTAAGAACAATAAGACCGCTTGACAGAGAAACAATTTTCAATTCGGTAAAAAAAACTAAAAGAGCTATCGTTGTTGATAATGGTTGGACTAGTTTTGGTGTTAGCGCTGAAATTATTGCATCTATTGCTGAAAATCTGTCATCAGAATTAATTAATAATCCAGTAAGAGTTGGAGTTGAGGATGTACCAGTTCCTAGTACAAGAGAATTAGCTAAATATGCCTATCCAAATACATCAAAAATTGTAAATATGGTATTAAATATTTTTGATGTAAAAATTGAACAAACTAATTTTGAAGACACAGATATAATGTATGATGTTCCTGATCAGTCTTTTATGGGTCCATTTTAAATTTTTAATTTTAAAAAAAAGTTCATATAGAAGTCAAGCTTAAGTTATTTATATATATTTATGTATCAGCCTTCAGTTTTAGAAAAAATCATCAATAAGTTCGTTAATCTTAAAATTAACTTACATTTAAGACTTTATTCAATTATTGATAACTTATTTA
>MDTB01104576.1_pt1 | contig 25328 bp, 34 predicted proteins | sample 811161 | NCBI WGS metagenome assembly MDTB01 (sample SAMN05326650, study PRJNA326480) | marine metagenome | isolation source: seawater | place: Mediterranean Sea | collected 2009
CCGAATATGTCCAAGAAGTTGCCAAACGTTGGATTGAAAGGAAACATGGATATATTATTGCTATAGGCTCTAGTGCAGACACTCCTGTTAAAGGTACTGCTTGGATGTATCCTGCAGAGAAAAAAGCTCTTAGATCTTATTGTAGACAGCTAAGTCAGATTAGTGCAGGCGAAAATGATTGCGGATTAAAAGTTACGTATCTTAGTCCGGGTAATATTCATACTCCTAAACAAGACGAAAAAATGCCTGATACTCCTAAATTAGAACCTTCATATATTGCAGGAATAGTGCAATGGCTAATCTCACAACCCGACAGCGTAAATATAAGTGAGCTATGTTTAGATAGGAAAATTTAATGAAACATTGTTTAAAATTAAATAATCCTCCTAAAGTTTTATCAAAACTTTTAAAGAGGTTATACAAAACAAAATATAAATCACATAAATTTGATATCGTAATGTCAAAATATCATTATAGTATTGATTTAACAGAAGAAGAGCAAGAATTGTTAGTAAAATTTATTCCTTCAACTTGTAATCATATTTCTTGGAACTGTATTACTGACGCTGGTCCACCAAAACCTACACATATTGATAGAGGAAGAAAAGCAGCCCTTCAAATTCCTATTATTGCAGATCCTAGCATACATAAAGTATTTGTATTAAAAGAAGAAAATATGTTTGACCAATTAATTCCTCAAGAAGTAAGCACAGGTTTTATACAAAAATTAGACATAGTTTGGAAAAACCAAAGATATAAGGATATGCCAATGTTTCATAAGTATGAGGATCAATATTTTGATGTAATGACAGTTGAACCGTATATACCATATATCACTGCTACAGATATTCCACATGGTGGAATACATAATAAAGGAATGAAAACTTCAAATAGTCCTAGATATTTTTTTAGTTGTAGTTTACCTGACAGAATAGACTTTTCTGAAACTGTAGAAAGATTTAAATCGTGGCATTAACATACACTAAGGATTTTATATAATGTACCATACTTTTGAAAGCATAAAGGATATGCATGTTGAGATTACAAATCGTTGTAATGCAGCGTGTCCAATGTGTGCAAGAAACGACTTTGGAGGTAAAACTAAAGAAGACCTTGAACTGGATGAATGGAGTAAAGATGATATTGATAAAATATTTGGACAGTTTCCTAATTTAGAAAATGTAATGTTCTGTGGCACACACGGTGATCCTTGCGTAGCAGAACATACTCTTTATGCGATAGACACAATAAAGAATAAAACTGATGCAACTGTTGAATTTTATTCAAATGCAAGTATGCGTACACCAGAATGGTGGAGTAATCTTGGCAGTCTAATGAATGACAAAAAGCCAGACCATTGGCACTATCGTAAAAATGATCTTGCTATTTTTAGTATAGATGGACTAGGAGATACAAATCATTTATATAGACGTAGAACAAACTTTGAAAAGATTATAGAAAATGCAGAAGCATATCTCAAAGCCGGCGGCATCGCACGTTGGGACTTTATTGTATTTAAACACAACGAACACCAGGTAGAAGAAGCAGAGACACTTGCTAAGAAGATGGGATTCAAACAGTTTCGCATACGCAAAACAAGCCGTTTTGATTATTCGCCTGATGGTCCAGACAAGTGGCGTGTAAAAGACAAGAAAGGTAACATAGAATATTATCTTGAACCTCCTGGGGAAAAGTATCGTAATCCACAAAGCCAAAAGTTCCAAGAACTAACTGAGAAGTACGGAACTATAGAAAAGTATTATGACGTAGCACCTATTGAGTGCTTGTATAAAAATGAATTCAAGCGTATATATGTAAATGCATATGCACAAGTATTTCCTTGTTGCTACATCTCAGATGACAGTTATCCTCATAAAAATAGGATATACAAAGATACGCAAGAAAAAATATTTAAGAAATATGGTTTAGGTTTCAACAGTCTTAGGAAACATAATTGGAAAGAAATACTTGAACATCCGTGGTTGGCAGGCGAACTTGAATCTAGTTGGTCAAAAGATCTTGCTGGTGGCAAATTAATGAGATGTGCTAGAACCTGTGGTAAAGGTTATTCACCGATTAAAAGTCAAAGTATGGATACGAGTCTTTAAACTTTTCACTACGCTTATTATCTAAAAATTCAGTGTGTCTTTTAAATTCTGCAAATAAATTACTATCGTCTTTTGACATCATATAATTTTTTATATACTCACAACTTTTACGAGTAGTTTCATTTTTAAAATTATAATTATCAAACTTTTCACTTATTAATTTTTTAGCAGAAGCTGGCAATACAGTAAGACTTAGATGGGTAGGATGTGTTAGATGTGTTGCATTATGTTTAATATTTTTTTCATCTAACCATTCTAAAGTCTCTGGTAAATGGTAAACATTTAATATTGTTATAGTAGGTCTTGCAATAACAGTTAGATTAATTTCATTTTGTAATTCTACAAATCTTTTTATATTTACAAGTACTTGATCATGTTTTGTTCCGTGTCTAAGATATTCATTTTCTTGAGCTATTATACTATCTAAACTAATAGCAAGCTCAATGTATTCGAATTCTTTCCAACGATCTACAATGTGTTGTTTAGGATATACAGTATTGTTTGTGCTGTAATTAAGATAGATATGATGTGCGTGTCCCTGTTCAATAATGTAATCTAATAATCTCCAATGATCGGGTGTGATTAAAGGTTCGCCGCCTGTAATTTTCAAATGTTTTAGTGTAGGAACATAGGGAAACACACTTTCAATTGGCATACTTGTACGTTTAGTTTTTGCTTGTGACTTGCCATAATACTCTAATTCTTCGTCAAACAACTTGTGACTATATTTGCTATCGCACATTCTGCACATTAAATTACAATCGTTAGATATTGCAAGCTCTAGCCATTCTATTTTAGGATTACTTAAATCTACACTGCCTAATTTTTTATGTTGTGCATATCTCTGCCTCAGGCTCTTCTTTCCGCTATCTTCTTCTTGCCAACAACGATTACACCCTTGTGGACGATTACCAAGAAGCATCTGTTCACGTAAGTCTTGCATAAGATTGCTATTAAAAGTTTCGTTAAGGTCTTCTTTTAGCTGGCCAATAGATCCTTGATACCTACAGCAAGGTTTTACTCTTCCGGTGCCGTCAATAAATTGATGGTTCCAGACCATTGGACACAGTATTTGTGATGTCATAAATATATTTATATACGTATATAATGTTTAGGAACGACTGTGGAACCAGTAGCAAGCTATTTTAAATTTAACCCAACTGGCGCTTTTTCTGTTGACTGGTATATAGGAAAACGTTGTAACTTCAGTTGTAGTTATTGTGTTGATTACCTTCATGATAATCATTCGCCTCATGTGCCGTTAGAAAAGATGAAAATTTTAGCAGATGCTATAATTGATAAACATGGACATAATGTTTATTGGAGTTTAACCGGAGGAGAACCTACAATAAATCCTAAGTTTATGGATCTATGCAAATATATAAAAAATGAAAGAGGTGCTAGACACATTAGCTTAACTACTAACGGAAGTAGGACAGCAAAATATCTAAAAGAATTGTATCAATATATAGACGGTATAACACTTAGTTTTCATTTCGAACACCTACAAGATCGTATAGATGAATTTATAGACAAGTGTATACAGTTAGAAGACTGGAGAAATGCATGGAATGCCGAACAGGAAGCAAGTGATAAAAAGTTTCCAGACTGGGATACTGGTTATATAAAGAAAACCTTAATACTTAGATTTATGGTATATCCAGGACAGTTTGAAACTGTAGCTCGTATGGAGAAGGCATTTAGAGATAACGGTATTACAAATATTGAACATCGATATATAAGACCCCCAGGTGGAAACTCAAATGAACTTATGCCTGATGTAAAACTAGATTTTAATAAAAATCACGATAAAATGGATCCAAAACAACTAGTTTCTACAAAAGATAAAGCAACTATAAAATCAATCGAAACTAGAGAAAATAAATTTTACAAAGAAGGCGAAAAAGAAAAAATTAAAAATTTATATGAATCTAAAATTACACCTGATAAGCGTAAACTTAAATTTTGGTTTTATGACGGCAACAAATATAAAGATGAAGATTTTCATTATAATGAACTTAATTTTGATAAGAAAAACAATTATGAAGGATGGCTTTGCTGGGCTGGAGTTAAGCATTTAAAAGTTACACCCAACGGTGATATATACATCGGTAGTTGTCATGTGGGCGGTAAACGTGGAAATATATACGAACTAGAGAGTATGGATTTACCAACAGACCCTATTCGTTGTCCTAAGTGGAGATGCACAGACAACTTAGATTTAAAAGTTCCTAAGATTAAAGATTGGAAGCATTATAATTTAGTAAAAGATATGATAGAGTGGACAGATGATCGTAAAAAATAGTCAACAAGATGTTGAATTTAAATTGCCTATTTACTACAAAAAAGTAGGCATAAAAATAAGTGGTGGTGCTGACAGTGCCATAGTTGCTTATATGTTAGCCAAGTTTGTTGCTGAAGAACGCAATGACATTCGTATTACTCCTATTACAGTTAACCATGAGGGCAAAGCATATCAAGAAATATTTGCCAAAGGGATTATCAAACATTTGACTGGTGTGTTTGGAGACATATACGACGAGCACCAGGTAGGCTACTGTCCAGAAGGTTCACAGTACATAAGCAGTCAAGCTGAATTTGTTAAAAGTTTATATGACAATAAAATTATTGAAGCACACTATGTTGGCATTACTCGTAATCCACCTAACGAAGCAATGGACATTATAGGATGGAATGGTCCTGCAGATGATAGAAGTCCAGGCGAAACACTTCGTCCTACAGTTAATGGAGACAACACAAGTTTTAAGCCTTTGGTAAACATAGATAAAAAAGGTGTAGCAGAATTATATTCAACACTTAATGTATTAGATACACTATTTCCGCTAACAAGAAGTTGCGAAGATTTTACAGATGACTTTAGTAAGCATTGTGGCGAATGTTGGTTTTGTAAAGAAAGATACTGGGGATTTAATAGATATGAATAACAAACATTTAGTAATTGGCAAAGCCAACCGTAATATGCAGCAAAATTTTTATGATAGATGGCAAAATGATCCGTCTAGTGTAGAACCTAGTATGGAAGATATTAAGTGTGAATTACAACTTCAAGCATTATCGTTTTTTGAACCGTTAAATTTTTTAATAAATTATGGACACTTCAAAGAACAAATACAACCTTGGAACGATAAATGGATACCCTACTTACAAAGAGAAGGTGTTGCAAATAATAGACAAGCATTGACAGTGGTAGGACTACCAGGTAATACACCTGATCAATATGTAAGCAGACCCGAAGCAAGTATTGCTGCCGGTAGAGAATTAGATGAAACAGATTTTAATGCACCCACTGCTCTTTATAATGAATTGCAATGTTTACATCCGTTGTTAAATTATTGGAAGCCTTTAGGAAGAACAATGCTTATCAAAGCAAACAGAGGAGGATGGTTCCCGCCTCACAAAGATGAACCATTATTAAATAGAACTTGCTTTCGAGTAGCAGTATTTTTAGGAAATGTAGACCATGAATCATACGAATGGAATATGGAAGGTAAAAATGTGCTAATTAAACCTAATAGAGCATATTACATAGACACACGTAAAACACATAGAACAGCAAGTTGGGCTGATGATAGTATACATCTTATAATGAATATACCAAAAACTTGGGAAAATGTAATAAAACTTGTATCGCAGACAAGGTTTTTCTAATGCGGACTATTGAACAGATAACTAATTTAAAAAAATACCAATCGCCGCCGGTTCAGTTTGTTGATATTTTGGATAGGTACACAATACAAAAACTTATTGATTTTCATAATAATAATGAAAAAATTGAAAAAAATACAGGCCCTGTTATAAGTTATGTAAAAGAAGGAGAGGGAATTATTGATGATATATTGTATATTTTACGATTAAAGTTTGGTGACTTTAAAGTACGGACAGCACATTACTTTGATGTATCAAAACCTCACATAATACATAATGATGACGACTTTAAACTTCCTAATAGTTACAAAGCATTTACTATTCCCTTAGAAGTTAGAGCAAAAACAAATAAAGCAAAGTTAGTTTTTTTTGATCAATACTATTATAACGGCCCTAGCAAATTTGTCAATAAAGATAACATTACTGATACTCCTGCATATTATAACCAATTTGTTACTTCATATGAAAATGTATCGGAAACAAACAACAAGGTACTAGATCCTGAGCATAGAAAATTATTATCTCATCTTAAAGACGAATGGCTAGAAGGTCTGTCTGTCCAAAAATATTTTCCGTGGACAGTAGGATCAATAATAGCTTTTGATAGTCTACAATTACACTGTGCAAGTAATTTTTTAGATACTGGTGCTACAAGTAAATTAGGACTAAGCATTTTTACAACAATAGATTGACAAGTTTGTGCCAAGGTGTTATAATAAAATATGAATGAAGATTTGAAATGGAGTAATTATGACTTTTCAAAAATCCCGTTTGACGACATTGTTAGCGTCGGACAAAGGACACTCTTATATAGAGACCTGTTTACTGTCAGTTGGTTGCTTGGAAGGTTCTGTAACTATAAATGCAGCTACTGTTGGCCCTACGCAAGAAGCGACCGCAAAGATCATCGACCTACAGACTTATGTCTCAAAACAATAGATAGTATAAAGGAGCAAGCCCGTGGAAATGGCTTTAATAGTTTTCATTTTTCTCTTAGCGGTGGTGAGCCTACCTTTCACCCTGGTTACCTGGACATACTCAACCATCTCGCTAATGATGTTAGGAATACTAATTACACTAGTGTTCACATGACATCAAACTGTAGTCGCAACATGCGATGGTTTAAAGAATATGTAGAAAAAGTTAAACCGTTTCATAGAGCAAGTATTACAGCAAGTTTACATACAGAACACTTAAACACAAAGGAGAAGATGCAGGAATTTGCAGACAAATTAATCCTGTGTCAAGAACATGATGTACAAGTTACAATTAATATGGTTATGGTACCAGATTGGTTTGAGAGAGATTGGGAAAACGCTTTATTTTTTCACGAACAAGGAATTAACGTCACTCTTAAACCACAAAGTGATCCTACCGCGTCTAGAGTAGTAGATGGATACAAACCAGAGGATCTAAAGCGTTTACACAACGGTATGCCACAACGTGCATACACTGAAAGCAAACGTAAATGGTCTGGCCGTCCTAAAGCAAAGTTTGAAGTTCCAGTAGGAATGGAAAAACCTGATGCAAGTGTGCCTTGGCATATGCAAGTTGAAATGCAAGATTCAAAGGGTAATAAATACTATATGGACCAAGCAGAACGCTTTAATGCCTTTAATTTTAACAATTTCGAAGGATGGGCTTGCAATGCCGGTTACAGCGGACTTATAATACGCGAGCCAGACGGTTCGGTAAAACGTAGTTATTCTTGTCATGATGCACCACTAGGCAACATCGAAACAGGCTTTACGTTGTTTAAGACACCTAAGACGTGTATTACTAAAAGTTGTGTAAGTTCAGCCGATTCAAAGATACCTAAAAGGAAGATATAATGGAGTGGTTAGAATTAATTGAAAAAAGACACACAACATTTGCTTGGGACGAAGACAATATTCCTAGCAAAGAACTTATTGTAGAAACACTCGAAGAAGTGTATACACATATTCCTAGTAAGAACCTAATGTTTCCTTATCAGGTAAGGTTATTTAGAAATGACGATGCCGATATACGAAAAGAAATAATGACAATCTGTCATAGAAACAAAGAAAAAAGTGCTGAAGAAGACTGGGGTAATCCGCAAGTACTTGCTCCTTGGTTGTTAGGATTTAACTCTAGATGGTGTTCAGATTTAGAAGTAAGACACGAAACTACTTCTAAACGAGGTAAATTAGATGGATTAGGAAAACGTAAAAAAAGAACCAATGATACTGACGGAGGACAAACACAAACTGAAAACATTGAAATAGGTATATTCAGTGCATACATTATGTTAGCCTTAGCTAACAAAGGTATACAATCAGGAATGTGTCAAAACATCTGTAACAATTATAAAAGAGCGGAAGAAATTTTCGACATACACAAAGATGAAAGAGCAATCGATTTTAGATTTATTATGGGTGTAGGCTTCGGGAAAGATAGAAAAACTAACCATGATTATATTGATCCTAGAATAGGAAAAAATAAAACAATTCCTTTCCCGCCTGTGATAGTAAACCGAGTGTATCCTAGGCCTAAGTTTGAGGATATTATTATAGTATGATTATTACAACTATAAAAGATGAACATATTCTAAAATTAGAAACTTTCTGTGCTAGTGCAAAAAAATTAGGCTATGAAAACAATAGCAGTCTAAAGGCTATGAAGTTTGATTGGTGTAAGCAGAACGGCGAATTCTTTTGTGCTATAGACAATGATAAAATTATAGCAGTTGCAGGATGCCATCCATTACCTGAAATAGACGATACTGCTTGGCGTATTATGTTTAGAGGTTGTGAACTTCCTCAAACAGATAACTTTAAGGGTTTAGGCAAAGGTGATTGGAACAGTATTACACAGCGTGAAATGATTCCACTTTTTATAGATTGGTGTCCTAGTGATCAGATATATATTACTACAAACACACACCACGAACATTCAAATGGTAAAGCTGAACGTAACCATCGTTTGATGGGATTACTGGCAAAACAGAAAATACTTGACAAACACAGTGAAATGGTGTTATACTATACAGAACAAACTGTCTGGAAATTAAATATTAAAGAATATACTAGACGGCGAAATTTATTGAAAGGCAACTATGTGGTACAATCCTAAACATTTACAAGAAGCAAAAAATAAAGCAGGTAAGCCTAATGCTGGATATTGGTGGCATTTTAAACTTGCAATAAACGAATTCTTCTTCCTTTTACTAGTTTGTATAGGAAGTTTTATACACGCAATTTTTCCTTGGGTACTTGACTTTAAATTGTTAGAGTGGCGTATCAATCGTCTCAAAGCACTCAAGAAAAAATTGCCTGATGATCCCCAACTAAAGAAGGTACATTTTGATGACTAACGTATTAGACTTAGTAGCATATAAAAACGGTGAATACAAACCGTTAGGAGAGATTGGACCAAGTATACTTGACTTTGGCTTCATCCATTGTGATGCTACATATGATGTTATGCCAGTATACAACGGCAAAGCATTTTGTTATGAAAGACACCTGCAAAGATTTAAGAATAGTGCAGCACGATATGGACTTGTTATTCCAGACGTAGATCCTCTAGAGATTATTAAAGAACTAGCAAAGCGTAATCCAATTGATAATGCATTTGTATGGTTTATAATCTGGAGAGGATTTCCGCCTAGTGGTAATCCAAGAGACTTAGAAAATTGTCCTGTAAATTTTGCTATGTATATCAAACCAAGTTATCCTATAGCAAGTACACCATTAGTAAGGCTATATTTAGACAAGCAGACAAACAGAGTGAATGATGATTACTACGGACAAGAATATAAAAATATGGCTTGGATAGATCTTACACTTAGTCAGCGTAATACACCTGCCGGATTTGATACAACAGTGCTAGTTGACGTAGACGGATTTGTAACAGAAGGTCCAGGATTTAATGTTGGAATTGTTAAAGACGGCGTAATCAAAACAGCAGATAAGAATGTTCTAAAAGGTATTACTATGAGTGTGGTTGAAGATATTGCTAAAGAAAACAATATTACTTTTAAGCGCATGCCAATTACACAACAAATGTTTTTATCAGCAGACGAAGTTTTTATTACAAGTTCAAGTGGCGGAGTTACACCTACTACTGTTACAGGAGAAATTACAAACTTATTAGTATCTCAGTATAAAGATAAAAAAGAACAGTATGGAACCTTATTATAAACTTGTACCATATGCAATTAGTAACAAAACAAAGCAAGAGTTATTAGATATAGCTACTGCTCCTGATGCATTTGTAGATATAAGTTATAAAATAAGTTTCTTTAAACGGCCAAGTACTATACAAAAATTTAATACAACAGGATTAAATTGTACCTGCCAGATGTTGCGAGTTACAGAGTCTGGCAGTACTATACATAAAGATCGTAATAGATATAATGAATTTGATAATTTATACATGCCAAGACAAACAGTAATTAGTTTTGCTCTTACATCTAATTGCGGAGAAACATATTTTTACGATGACAATAAAAACTTTGTTTGTAAAGCAAATTATGAAGGGCAAGGCGCTATACTAAATACTGGACAGTGTTTTCATAATGTCCACTTTACCAAAGACAATAACACAAGAATTGTTTTTCAGTTATGTTTTGAAGATACCTTTGAACAAGTTTGTAAAATATATAATAAGGAAATTGTTATATGATTAGAAACCAATACGTATATGAACTCCCTAATTTTAATACTGTAGAATTATTTGAATTTGTAAATAAAAAAATACCCCAAGATTGGAGCACACAAGACAATGATAAAATTGTGTGCCCTTATACTTCTAATCATTCTTGGCTAGGTGATACTTTTAACATTTATCAACTCAAACAGGGTAGTTGGCCTATACATGTTGATCTAGGAAGATCGTGTAGTCTTAATATTCCTTTTAAACATTGTGATGAAACAAAAGTTACAAGATTTTACAAACCTAAGACTCAGCTACAATACGGAACAATACACGATAGTTTTAGTAATAAAATGCCTAAAGTAAAACTTGCATCTAACGATAAAATAGGGTTTGTAACAAGCGAACTTGAATTAGATTTTGAGCATGTATTAAAAGTACCAACGCTAATACGTAATGATATTCCGCATGATGTTGTAAATTATAACGAAGACATAAGAATCATAATTAGTTGGACATGCAAAAAAGATTTTAGAAAGGTAATAAATGAAATACTTTACACCAATAACTAACATAGATTTTAATTTAGATTTTTTTAGGTGTTTGTTTGATGACGTAATTACAGATGAATGGAAAGATGCTAAAGGTAAGTATGCTTTACGACTGGCTGATGAAAATATTGTTGCTGTCGGCGACCACGATATATTAAAAAATATAAAAAAACAACTTCCTAGATTAGAAGATTATATAAAACTAATTAAGGTAGGTGCTAATACTTCTTTGCCGGCCCACAAAGATGTAGAGAGATTAGCATCTATAAACATACCAGCACTTAATAACAGTACAGAATGTGTTACAAACTTTCTAGAAAATTCAATTAAAACTGAATGGATCAAAGACGGAGCATCTAAGGAATATGCAAAGTCAAATAATTATGTACAGTATTTTGTAGATGGTAAAGTAGTTGAATCATATAGTCTTGTAGATACTCCAATACTTCTTAACACAACAGTAGTACATGAAGTAATTAACAAAGGTAATCTAGCAAGATATGCGTGGACTTGGTCGTACAACGATACATACGAAAATGCAAAGGCACAGCTTTTAAATGGATAACACAAGATGGAATGAAGTTTATTCTAGCGGTAATGTTGCTTGGGGCAATCATACGAGCACCTTTTTAAAGGAAGTTATTCATTTATTTCCAAAAGGTTGCAAAGTACTAGACTTAGGTTGCGGCAACGGAAGGAACTTGCAATATTTGATTGATAACGGATATGATGCTGTAGGTTATGATTTTTCACATGTGGCAATTTCTCAAGGATTAACAACAAAAATTAAACATAAAGACCTTATAAAAGAACAATGGAACATAGGCAAGTTTGATGTAGTAATAGATTTTGGTTTTTATCATTTTAACCCTAAAAATAAACAAACAGAATATGCAAGAAAATTAGATAATGTATTAAATGATAATGGTCTTTATATAAACGAATCTGCAAGATTAAAAGGCATAGGACTTACAGGCGATACACCTCTAGGTTATAAGCCGCCCCAGCTTGAGAGTAGCGACTTTGATGTGTTTGATAACTATAGTATAGTAGTATTTAAAGAAGGAGAATTGCCAGCACACGGAGAGTGGAAAGAATATCCTTGTTGGCAGGCTGTATACAAAAAATGAAGAACGCAATAATTTTAAATGATAGTGGCGATGAGATTATACGCAGAACAATGGGTGCATATAAAATTGCTGACATGATGCGTACTGATGGATGGACAGTAGAAGTTATAGACTGGACAACTAAATGGACAAACGAAGAACTAAAACAATTTATAGATAGCTTGCCGTTTGAGATTCATATGATTGGAGTAAGTAATCTATGGATGCAAGACCATATTATTATAGAACAAATATCATTCTTAAAATCGGAATGCCCTAATGCAAAAATTATTATGGGAGGCCCAAAACCATATCAAAGAGATTTTGGTGCCGATGTAATGGTTTTTGGATATAGCGAACACGCATTGAAACCTGTACTAGATTGGTTATTTAATAACGGACCTATGCCGCAAGGTAAGTTTCCAGAGTGGGCACCTCAATCTTTTTTAGTTGATGCTAATCATAGTTATAAAGGATTGTCTATTTCTAAATATCACGTAGACTATCATGAAAATGACTTTATAAAAGATCACGAAGCACTAACTTTAGAAATAAGTAGAGGTTGTAGATTCAAATGTAAATATTGTAATTATGCTTTTTTAGGAGTTAAAGAAGACCACAGCAGAAGCGAAGAATCTTTGTACAAAGAACTTATGGATAATTACAATCGTTGGGGTACAACTAACTATATTATCAGTGATGATACATTTAACGACAGAGATAGTAAAATTGAGATACTTGCTAATGTAGTCGAACGATTACCATTTGAACCAAACTTTAGTTGTTTTATTAGACTTGATCTAGTAATTACTAAACCACACCAAATTGATTTATTAGTAAGAGCAAGATGTTGGGCACATTTTTATGGCATAGAAACACTTCATCCTTTGGCCGCTAAGGCAATTGGAAAGGGTATGCACCCGGATAGAATCAAAAAAGGGTTGTTATGGATTAAAGCAGAATTTATGAAACGCTTAGGAGTCTATAGAGGTACAACAGGAATGATTGCAGGGTTACCTTACGAGCCTGTTGAGTCGTGGCACGAAGGTATAAAATGGATGCGTGATAATTGGGATAGTTTCTTTTATTGGGGATTGCATATCAGCACAGATTCAGACAACACTACACAAAGTGATTTTAGTATGGATGCAGGCAAATACGGATACAAACTTACTGAGAATCAAGAAATGTTGGATTGGGCGGCATCTAAAGGATTTAACAATTATATAACAACCGGTAGACAGAATAATAAATTAGATAATAGAGTGTTAGTTTGGGAAAGCGAATGGAGTAATTTTAGACAAGCTACAGAATTTGCTGACGAGTATATTAAGAACGACTTTATGAAGCAAAAGTTATTTAATTTTGACCTTACCGAACATATGAGTAAATTCGATCATAAAGAGCTTATAGAATTTACAGCTGAAGAGATATACATCAATAGAGGGTTAAACGGAATATACAAGAAACAAATTGATGCATATAAAAAACAAAAGTTAGGGTTGTATGCATGACTAAAGAAATAAATTTTAGCAATTTAAATTACTACGAACAACAACCTGAAGAAAATACTTTTAGTGATATTGTTATAGATCTGACACATAGATGCAATATGGAATGTAAAAACTGTTATATTCCTAACAGGTTATTTCCTGACATGGAATTTGAAAAATTTTATAAATGGTTAGCTAGATTATCCGGGCAATGTATGATCAGACTTGTAGGTGCAGAACCAACACTACATCCTAATTTAGATAAATTTATAAATGCTACTACTGAATTTGGACATATGAATGTACTATGTACTAATGGTTTAAGATTAGCAAGTAATAACTTTGCCAAACGGTTGAGTAAAACTACTTTACGTGCAGTTTATATTAGTCTTAATGGAGTAGACAACGACGATTGGTATGAAGAAATTGACGAACTACGCTGTGCTAAAAAGAAAGTACAAGCATTACAACACATTAAAGATTATGGATTTAGTATAGATACTGGAACGATTATTGTTAAAGGTATTAACGAAGAAGCACCTGCAAGATTACTACATCTAATGAATAATAAAGATATTGACACTGTAACTATGCGAATAAAAAATGTAGGACAGCTTGGTCGCTACCAAAAAGATGAAGATGAAAATATAAAACTGAAAGGATTAGTTACGTTATGTTCCCAACAGTTTAAGTTGTCTGAAGATTATATTTGGAGTCATTACGGAAAAGTTCATCGTTACGGAGGTAGAGCAGAACCAGGTACAATAGAATTTCCAATGGATGAAGGAAATACTAATAGATATAATAAACGTTGGATAAAGATTACTGATTGGGACACAGATAACGATGTAGGAATTCCAGATCCAGGAAGCCAGCGTAGAGGACGGCTAACTGAAAATTGGACGATTGCTCCTATGTACGAACATATAAAAATGAATGAAGGAAATTATTAATGGCAGGACAATTAGAATTATTATTTGCAAAACCTATAATGATATTTAACAACTTGTTAGACGAAAAAGATTATAATTTTGCAAATAGTTGGTTAAAACAACATTTTGAAAAAAATGCAGTAGAACCTAAAGAGTCAACTGACGGAGGACCTTTATATCCAGAAAAAGGGCATGGCATGAATAAAACTACAGTAACAGTTAGTACACATGCTTGGGATCCTAACTTACAAGATAATCCTCAATTTAAAATTTTTAATAAAGCAATTTTAGATTGCTGTAAAGAATTTGCAGACACAATGGGATATAACAAATGTTCTGATTATCTGTTTATTAAAGATATGTGGGCTTTTATTGGAAAAGAAAACACTCACATACAACAACATCTACACGGACATAGTTTTATTAGTGGAGCATATTATTTTGAAGTACCCCAGGGAACAAAATTAATATTTAGAGATTATACTAATATGCACAGGGTACCAGACACATTTAATAAAGTAAATTCAACTCAACGTGCATTCGAAACAAAGCAAAATCAACTTGTATTATTTAGAAGCGACATACCTCATGGAACTGCTCCTCAGCCTGCAGGCATTGATAAATTGTGCGTAAGTTTTAATGTACATTTTAAACCAGAAGCAATATTTTCTACTCCTGGTGCAAAAATAGGTTATTAAATGAAAGTAAAAGATTTAACATTAGACTTTAGTGATGTACTTATTGAGCCTCGTGAAAGCGATATTCCTCTTACACGCAAAAGTGTTGATATAGAAATAAAGTGGTTAGATACTACAGCAACTCCTGTAATAGTATCTAATATGCTTAGTACTGGTACTTATAAGATTGCTAAACTATTGACATCCATGCGAGTGTTTACATTTATACACAAAGAGTATACTGCTGAGCAACACATAGCAGAGTTAGAAACTCTGCAGGACAGGCGGTTTATAGCTATTACAAGCGGCGTACAGCCTTGGGATATAGAAAAAACAATAGCAGTCGTATCTAAGTTTCCTGACATAGGCATTATTAATGTAGACATTGCGAATGTATATGCTAATATGCAAGGTATGGTTAATACAATAAAATTATACAGAGAAAAATTTCCTAACATACAAATATGTGCTGGCAACGTAGCAACAGCAAGTCCTATACAAAAATTTGTTAAAGCAGGAGCAACGTTAATTAAAATAGGTGTTGGTAGCGGAGCTGCTTGTAGGACACGTTCGGAAGTTGGTACAGGTATTCCACAATTAAGTGCTATAATGAATTGTCATGCAGAAGCACAAAAACACGGAGTAGATATTATATCTGACGGAGGTTGTGTGACTGCCGGAGATGTTTGCAAAGCAATTGGCGCTGGCGCAAAAATGGTAATGGTGGCAGGTATGGTATCTAAGTCAGAAGAATGTGATAATATTGTAGAAATAGATGGCAAAAAGTATGTTAACTTTTATGGTTTAGGTAGTACAACTATGTACAACCGTACTAAACCAACAGAACAAGAATATAGACCTAACGAAGGCAGAGACTTGTTAATACCCTGTAAAGGGTCAATTACGAGCGTTATAAAGCAAATACAAGGTGGGTTACGAAGTGTATGCACTTATGTAGGTGCAGAACACATAGACGCTTTATACGAACGTACAACGTTTGTAAGAGTTAACAATCAAATAAACAACAGCCTAGCAAAATATGAACAATGATAGACTTTAAACAAATTTTAGAAAATGGATGTACTATAAGTTCAAGTGGAACTACCGGTATACCTAAGACTATATTTAGAACACCAGATAATTTAACTGCCTGCATAAAGGTTGCAATAGAAGGACAAGATATATCTTCAAAGTCTAGTATCCTTACAGTAACAAGAATGACACATGCAGGAGGATTATTACTACAATCATTACCTGGCTATGCATTAGGATGTGATATAAGTATTGAAAAGTTTAACGCATACACCTTTTTAAAGCGTTTTAAGCGTCATACACACACTTTTCTTGCTCCGGCTATGTGTGAAGCTGTAATTAATACAAAGGGCTTTAAAACAGCAGATTTAAGCGGCAAATACGTTGCTATGGGAAGCGATCCTATTCCAGCAAAGCATATACAAGCATTTATTGACCAAGGTGCTATAGTTTTTGCAAACTGGGGTATGAGCGAAATAGGCCCTTGGTCAATCAACAAAACATATCGCCCCGGAGATATAGCAGAAGACAATATATTAGGAGATACCTTTTGGTGCGACTATAAGATTGTAAAAGAAGAATTATATGTGAAGGGTGATACCTGTGTGTATGATGAATGGTTTGCCACAGGAGATTTGGTCAAGAAAAAAGGAAGCAATTTATACTTCCTTTCTAGAATTTAATTTATGCAGCTGCTGCCACTAATACCCAAGCACCACCTAAGTATGCTACTAGAGACTGTTTTGCATTTGAAGCAGGGTTCCAACTAGTTCCGTCGGCTATTGCTATTTGTCCGTTTGCTGGGCTTGCAGGTTCAGCAGTTGAAATTGGAAGTTTTATAGCTTGGTTAATAGTAAGTATATCACCTGATATAACATCTAGTGTGTTAAGTTTGACAGTTTGATCTGGCTCAACCTGTAAGCCTACCCCAATAGTACCTTGAGAACCATTTCTTGTTCTTATACGTACATTGGTTGTAATATTACCTGCAGATATAGCAGTTGCATACGAATCAATAGATGCACCAAATTGATATGATGATCCGTCGTATCCATTAAACGCCATACCACCTAGTTTATCGTTTGGGTTGATTACTGCCAATGAATCCGGAATACCCCTAGCTCTACTAAAAGCTAAATCATCAGTAATTACATTTGTGTGAGTGTTAATAAGATTAAATAATCCAGTACCAAAACCTGTTGCTGTTGTTGAATGCACAAACACTCTTGAAGATGTAGATTGTGCTCTATTAAAATTTGTAGTTGTTGCGTTAAATCTAAGATCGGTGCCACCAGCAGCAGTAATGTTAGTAGTGCTTATAGCAGTTGCAGTTATAGTGTTGTTGTTTGCATCTACTAAAGGAGTTGAATCATCGCCAAATACACTACCACTTAGATCACCGTCAAAAGATGTAGCTGTTACTGTACCAAAAGATGCAGTTGTACCTGTAAAGGCACTGCCTGTAAATGCGTTAGTTGACTGATTGTAAGCAATAGCACTATCGTCACCGATTAAATCTGCTTGTATGCTGTCTGCAGTCATATTTCCTGTAACAGTTAATTCATTAAAGAAACCACCAGCATAACGTACTGCACTTGAACCTATAGTGTAAGCATCTGCAGCATCAGCTATTAAATTACCTGATAATACACCTCCAATAGAAAGTACATCGCCGCCAACACCGTCACCTAAGTTGATATTCCCTGTAGCTGTAATTGTACCAGTAATGTCTATATTACCTGTACCTGTTATGTTGTTACCGTTGAGATCTAAATTACCACCTAATTGCGGTGTTGTGTCATCTACAATATCGTTTTGTCCGCTAACAATGTTACCACCTGTTGTGGTTCCATCACCTACGTATACTTTTTTAGTATCGGTTGTGTATACTAATTCACCTGCTTCGGGCGTGATCGCAGTTCTTTCTGCGTTTGTACCTCTTCTTAGTCTTAGGGCCATATTTAACTCCTGGAATATCTATATGTATTTATACAAATACTCAAACAAATTACTTTCTCTTTTTCATAAAACTTCTTGTTCGGCCCTGAATATCAGACTTCACTCGTGCTGTATCAAGCCTAAAATCTACATTATCTATACTATCCTGATAATTATTAAACAATTCTTCTAATGATGCTTCTATATCTTTAGCATCTTTTTTCTGTCTAGTTTTAGCAACGTCTATGTCCCAAACCTTACCGTCTGTAAAAAATACACGGACACTATGCAGATACTTTACAGGTACAACTTTGATATCTACATCTTTAAATACTTCAGGCCAATGATCTACGACGTCCTGAGGAAGTTTTTTGTTCTTTGCCTTAGGCACTTTCCGCAACAGACTTTTTCTTCTTAGTCGGAACAAGTTCTTCTGCTTGCTCACGTAGTCTCTTTGCTTCCTTAAACATTGTATCTGCTTGTGATCTATATTGTGCTGCTAAGGCCGCATCATCCATCACACCGCCTTCTGTACTTGGCACTGCATCTTCTACTACAGGCATATCACTAACAGTTGCCATTTGTGAAACTTGTGTTTGGTTACCTGCATCAATAGTTGCTAAATCTTCAACTGCTACACCTCTTTGTTCGGCAATCATTTTGTTTAGCTCTGTAAGGTTAATAACAGTGCTTCTATCTGGTGTCATTTCTACTAGGTCAGTAGTAACTTTTTGCATTTTTCCTGTGACATGAAAGCCAGCTAACATAATTCTACCATCAGGCAATCTTGCCCTTGCCATTGCATTAGCAAAAACATCTTCGTTTTGTCCTGCATCACTTTCGATTAACTTCATAAGAGCGTCATGCTCTTCAGCCATTAGATTTTCTGTAGTTACTACAATACAATTTTCTGGTTCGCCGGGAACAGTTCTATATGCTACAATAACTTTACGTTGATTGGTCTTAATACGACCTACATGTTTATACATTATTTTTCTCCTTCAGTAGCGTTTTGTGTTGACTGTTGTTGTGCTACTGCTGCTAGAAATGTTTCTAGTTTTGTGTAAGTTGTACCAACAGTAGTCATCTCATTAGGCTTAAAAGCACCTCGCTGACTTGCTACGTCGATAATCTGTTTGATATTACCCAAGTCTTGAACGGTAAGTTCAACTGGATTTTCGTTAGCCGGAGCAGGTTGCGCGGTAGCTTCAGCTGGTTTAGTTTCTTCTGTCATAGTTAGTTAACTCCTTATACTATTAATTATTCAAAATTATTTACTTATATTTCAAAAGTGGACAAGCCAAAGTGAAATAGGACAGTTCTTTTGGTTCTTCAAACCCTACTTTAAGTACAGTTGTAAACGTATTGGTGCCTTGTTTATCTATACCTAAAGACTTTCCGACATAAAATCTTCCTTTTAGGTTTTCTGTAATCCATTTAGAAATACTATCTTGAAGATTATAAGTTAAAGGAAGTTTTATATATTCAAAATGAATTGGTGCAACATTTGATTGTCTACACTCGAAAACTTCAAGTCTATTAGGTTGATTTGTTTTAAGCAGCGTTTTTGTCATAATGTACAGTAGTGCCGAAAGGCGCCTGTAAGTCCTTATTTTGATTGGAATGTATTACAAATACTGTATCGCAGTAGTCTTCGTCACCCCAACTACCCCAAGGATAGCCATCAGTAAACATAATAAACTTTTTAGGCACAAAATCTGTATCCTTCATGTAATTCCAATTACAATCAAATTCTGTACCTCCACCTCCAAAAATTTCATAATCTGTAAGGTCTTCACCGTTTTCGGCACTGAATTCTTGTTCGTTATATACTTTAGTATCAAAGCACCATAACTTTATATTATAGTCTTTGTATTCTTCCATGATACCTTTTACTTCACTTAAAAAGTCTTTTGCTTGATCATTTCCAATAGATCCACTCATATCAATTGCAACAGCAACATCAATTGTAGTATCAAAATTCATACCGGGTAGTACTGCACCAGTATGCCAACCTTTACGTGAAGGGCGACTAAATGTATAATCGTTCCTAATTGTTGACTGTATTTGTTGACGTAATATTTCACGCCAATTCATTTTAGGTTCAGTAAGATCTTTAATCATACGTGCAATCTCACCTGGAACGTTTCCAGCACCAGATGCTTGTGCAGCAGACATCATGCTTTCTTTAATTTCTTCTTTAATCTTACGCATCTCTTCTTTAGAATATTTAGGTGGACCTTTTTTACCTTTACCTGGTTTGTCAGCAGGACTACCTTCGCCCTCCCAGTCAACATGTTCATCTAGCATTTCACCTAGCTGTTTTACAAACGCTTCGCCGTTCTTTTCTGCTTCTTTGAATAGTTCATCGTATACTTCTTCTGAAGACCAACCATCATATTTAAAATCTTGATAACATTGTACTAGTTTAGGATTATCACCAATACGGTCACGTACTAGCAAATTATTTACAATGTAATCTGCTGCAATATTATATAATACAGGATTACGATCTCCTCTACGTGTTAGATGATCAAATACGCAATGTAAAATTTCATGAGCAATAACAAACTCGATTTCTTTATTTGTCATTGCATTAAAAAACTGTGTATTAAAATACAAATGACGTCCGTCTGTCGCGGCTGTCGGGCACCAGTCGTCACATGCCTCTATCTTAAGACGTGTTGCCATATTGCCGAAAAACGGATGTCTAAGGAGCAGACCTACTCTAGCAACAATAACATTGTCTAACACCTTTTTACGCATTTCTGTTAGTTCTGCAGGTGTAATATCTGGATTGGGTACAAAACCTTTAGTATCAATTGTCATGCCATTGCTCCTTAATTTTACTTATTATAGCGTAAATACTATAGAAAGTCAAGATAAATTGGACGGTTTTTTAGGAGACCGTCCAAACTCCTTGTATTATGCCTCTTGTGCTTTGGTAATATACTTACCAAAACGTTCATGAAACTCATCAAAGCATTCAACTTCATCTGGATCAATTGGTAGAGCATACTGAGTGAGGGCTAATTTGATACCCATTACAACCAATTCAGTTTCGAAATTGTCCATCATAAAACGTAAGAAACTGTCAACTTTAGAGTCAAATTTCTTATCGCCTTTATCAGACGCTTCTTTTAGTTCATAACAGAGCGAGACCGTCAAGGAATACATGGCACTGATTTCTTTGGTCTTGAGCTCTTTAACCTTTCCTGATAAAATATCAGTTGGGTTAGGCATTGAAGCTGCAACCTTTCGGTGTGCAACAAACTTGATACCTAGGCCTTCGCCCACTGCACCTGATACAAGATCAGTTGTAGTTTCTTCATCAAGTTCATCTTCTAACAATTCACTTACAAAAGACCAACTACGTGGTGTTGCAAATGAACGGCTTGGAGATTTAGGATCAAAATCGTAAAGGTCTTTTTTGCTAAAAGTCAAATAACCTACAACATCATTGTGTACATTATTATTTACTGCCCAAGTAAACCAATCGTCGAAGTCGACAGCAAGTTCAATATGAACAAATCTATTAGCAAGCGGAGCAGGCATTCTATATGTAACACCTTTGTCTGCTTCACGGTTACCAGCAGCAACAATAAGAACATTGTCTGGTAACTCGTATTGTCCAACTTTACGATTAAGAATAAGTTGGTAAGCGGCCGCTTGTACAGCAGGTGCCGCTGAATTCATTTCATCTAAGAAAAGTACAATCCATTTATACTTCTTAGCCATCTCTTTTGTTGGTAATTCTTGTGGTGGTGCCCAAGCCATTACATTATCATTTGCAGCATAATACGGAATGCCTTTGATATCTGTTGGCTCCCAAAGTGAAAGTCTAATATCAATAAGTTTAGAATTTTCTAGTTCATTAGTAACCTGTCCAACAATGTCTGACTTACCAATGCCCGGAGGTCCCCACATAAAAATAGGACGTTGTTTCTTAAAAGCATGCCTAATACTCTTTTTTGCTCTATTAGGGCTTACGGTGCGTACTGCTACGTTTTCCATTTTGTATTCCTCTTCTTGTGTTATCAGTGCCATATCTAATTTCTTAGTATGTATATATAATAGCACCAAAGAGTCTAACAGTCAACCTGTTTTTTGCCAAAATCTAATCTTTTTGTCTTTTCATTGCTTTTGTTAGGCCGTATTTCCTTACATCGCCACTAAAAAGATGTAGTTCCATAGCCTTCTTTTCATTAGTAACAACTATTCCCTGCCTATCAAAATAATAAGGACAGTCAATGAACTGATCCATCCATATTATTACGTTAGTTGTAAATTCAAAATCTTTCGGATAAGGTACTTTGTATGTCTGTAAATCTAATTCTTCAGTTACAAATTTATATCCGGCTTCTGTTAGGCGTAGACCGCCTGTGTCTTTTGATCTTGTATTTTGCCACCATAAAGGCATTGCCTGGGCAATACTTGCTTCATGTACAGCCTTACCCGAATTTTTCAAAAAAATCTTAGTATATGTTTCTTTCCAGTTCATTAGTCTATCAATTGAACTGTTTCACCTGCAGACAACTTTACAACTGTAAATTCATTGCAGTTAAATAGTTCATTCAGTTTTTTTGCTAAATTAATTGCATGTCCTGGATTGCTAAAAGAGACTTTTTTGTATTTAGGACCAGGATAATTGGTTAGACTATGCGAAGATTTTAGATTGAATGGTTTATTGTTATAAAATACAGCCCATATAGCTTCAGCGTCTAATATCTGTTCGCTTTTATATGTTTTCTTATCTATAAACTCTAACAAAACCGTTGGTTTAGGTCTACTCATATACGTTGTCCTTTAATTAACTACGTATATATTTATCCAATTTTACCAACTATTTCCGCCGTCAAGTCTCACTTCGATTGTTTCTTCTTCAGTATTGTTTTTCTTAATCAGCAATGCCTCTAAATCACCGTTCATTCTAGTCATTACCTCACCTAAAGTGAACGCCAGTCTTTTTGCTTGTTGTATGTCAAGGGTGACATCTTTAGATCTACTAGCGTCTGCACTTTTAACTTGACTTATAAATTGTTGTATTGCAATAGTATTAAGCGGTTCACTTGGCATTTGCTTTACTCAATTCTGTCCTCATTTCTAAACGGGTTTTAAATGGACCTTTGTAAGGATAACGTTCAATTGTAATAGCTTTAGGACAAAAACTTTTAACCCAGCCCTTATCAAATTTGATTATATAAAAGCCTGCACAGTATAAACTTTTAGACTTTGAGCTTTTAGTAAACAACGGAAGTTTTTGTTTTACATCATACAAAGGGTTATGCGGAGTACAACTTGTAGGAAAGCCGTGTACTTCTGCAAGTGTTACTTCAGTAATGTCCAAAGTGCTCCAGCTTAGTTTGCCTAAATCTTTTTCAAGTTCTATCTTACTGTCTACAAATCTTGATCCTTTTGCATCGGTAACCATATATCTTTCATCAGAATAAGCTAGAGTAGCAACTTTATTACCTTGATTTTCTATAATCCAAAATTTTCCATCAATTATTTCTTTTGCATTTATTGTCATATTATATACCTCGCTTGTAATGGCTCAGCATAACTCTGAGCTTGTTCACTTACACGTTGAAGATCCCATAAGGCACAGAACTTCATTAATCGTAAGCCAACTTGTGTTATTTGTTTCGGTTTCTCAACTGCTTCTTCGATAACATCATTTATAATACTTCTAATATTTCCAGGTTGTGCAGTTAAATCACATAGTATTACATTACGATTGTAGTCATCAAGTACACGGTGTTCTACACCTTCATGATCTACCCATCGTTGAAGCATCATATTATTCCAGTTGAATCCTTTGTTGTCTTTATCAGCAAATGCTTCAGTAAGACCAATTTTGTTTTTTGTGCCTTTAACTCGTACACCTGGATATGCACTAAACACATTGTCACTTTTGTCACCACGCATACACTTTTCAAACAACATAAACGCAGGATCAGGTGCATCTTTAGCTAAGCCTGTCTTTTTGTTTATTACAGGATTACCTTTCTTATCAAAGTAACCTTCATGTGTAATAGTAGTTTCTGTAATACCATTATACTGTCTTACGTTAGGCGAAATAAGTTGTGCAAAGTCTCCGTCAGTACTAATAATAACGTGTTCATCGTCTGGATGATGTTGTACCCAACCAGCAATTAAATCATCAGCTTCTAATTGTTGATGTTGTAGCACTGTGCAGTTTGTCTTAGTACCCACAAAGTCTTTAAATGTATCAAAGGCTTCCCAAAACAACTTATCTTCTTGTTCTTCTTTTTCTGTAAGAGCTGCACGAGCATCGCTTCTATTGCGTTTGTAAGGCTCATAAAAGTCCTTACGCCAACTACGTCCTTCTAAACAGAATACAACATGATCAGCATTAAAGTCTTGCCAAGCCTTTCTAACACCTGCTAGGGTAATATGAAATGCCATGCCAACTTTTGTGTCTAAGTCGCCTCTAATAACGTGTCTTGCACGAAAAAATGTATTTGCTGTGTCTACCAGTACGTAAGTTGTCATTAGTTTGCCTTTGTGTAAATTATAATACTATTGTAACACAAGATCTGGCTTATGTCAACCATTAAGATACTTCACTTTTATCACCACTTAATGGTTTAACATTAATGTATCCTGCACCTCGATCAGTATCCATGCCTTCTTCAGACAACATGTTATACACAATATCCTTAAACCAACGGTCTACAATTTGTTCTTCAGGATCTTGTTCGGTTCCATATCCGTTTTGAATTAATTCCTGTACGAAATACTTATTCCAATCAAGTTCAAAGAATCCGTTTCGAATATTATCTTGGTTCACTTTCATATCAAGCACATTTACCCAAGACTGTTTTTTGCGTGTATGATATTCTTTAGGATCCTTTCTTCTTAACAGTTCAAGTTTTTCTTCTTCAACTTTTGCTTTTTCAGCTTCTACCTTATCCATACCAGTTAGCTTTTTAATAAAGTTTTTCATATTAGTCCCTTCTTACGTAAGTTTTCTGTTGGATCCTTTTGTATAATAGGAGCCTTCATTGCACGTTCCAGTTGTTCATTTTTGTATTTTTCAAGTTCCCCAGGCATTTCCGAATAGACTGATGTGGAGTCTTGGTGTGAATCTCCAACCTCGTTCCATACATGCTTCGGCGACTTCTTTAACATTAAGGTTATACTCTTCCGAACGTCCGCCAAGCGGCATAAGATATACTGGA
>MDTB01018277.1_pt1 | contig 25321 bp, 35 predicted proteins | sample 811161 | NCBI WGS metagenome assembly MDTB01 (sample SAMN05326650, study PRJNA326480) | marine metagenome | isolation source: seawater | place: Mediterranean Sea | collected 2009
AGTCTAGCTGATGAGGTTTAATTAACCGAAACTAGGGTATTAATTTACCCTAGTCCTAGACAATCAAGTCTAAACATAAAGGAGAATATTATGAATAAAATTGAATATAAAAATATGTGTGATGCTATTGAAAAAATGGTTGAGTTAGAATTAATATTTAACCAATCAAAATTTTATGGTGCTATTAAAAACTGGATAAGTGGTGAAGATTTTTGCCAAATGTTTTCCCGTCTTTACCCTTTTTATTATCAAACATTATATAGGAATAGGGATAGCCGTGATATTATTTGGGAGTATTGGAGCCGTAAAAAAGACGAAATAGATACCTTTAATATTTATGTTAAAATTGAGGGTGGTTTACAGTTAGGTATTATTACTTGTTACAGAGCAGGTCAATGGCAATCTGATGATGATTATGCGTTAAATTTTGAGTTAGGTTATGAGCATTTCAACGACAAAGAAAATGTGCCTTTTGTTAGTTTTGAATCTTATGAAGATTTTAAATATACTAATCAAATTGACAATGACACGAATCAAAAGTAATTTACACAAAGGAAAGAAACAAAACAAAGGAGAGAATAATGGACAAAATTGAAACCGAAAATGGTTATTACTACAAAGGCAAACTATCAGAAGTATCGGCAAAGATAAAAGCCGAGGTTCAAGAGTACAAAGAGAGGTCAATAAAAAAGGTTCTTAAAAAGAACACCTCTTTTACTACCCTTGGTGATAGTATTATATCACCTATACAACTACTGGATAAAATGGTTGCTAAAGGTAATATCTCAAAAGAAAGAGCCGAAGAACTAAAGCAAACGGTCAAGTAAATGCTTAAATTAAAACTACTGTTCGTGGTTATGGTGTTATTGTTTTTAAACGCAATAGCACCAAAGCCATTTGAAAAACATGACCAAGTGGAATGTATTAACTTAAATGACTGAATATAATATTAAATTAACTATAAGAACCAGCATTGAAAAAATAGTTGATGCTGACTCGTTAGAACAAGCCGAAGATATAGTGTGGGAAGATTTAATAAACGCTGACCCTAAATATGGTCATTACATACTTATAAGCGGTACAAAAAATTACGAATTATTAAACAAGGAAGACTTTGAAGGAGAGAATAATGAGTAAAAGATTAATACCTGGTAAGACAAGAAATAGTAAAGGCAAAAAGGTATCACACAGGCCAATAAGGGCTAAAGATGTTATTTTTGATGAAGATATTAGAAAGTGGTACAAAAAAAATGACTGAAGAAACATATCAACAACCATTATTTGAGGACATAGAACAAGAAGACCATTGGGTTAGGCATTGGCAAGGTATGCCTCATTTTCATAGTGAGCAAGAAAAAGAACCTGAGATTACGGCAATCTTTAAGTTTAGAAATAAAGATGATTTTTTAGAGTTTAAAGATACTGTTCAAGAAAAACTTTATAACAATGAAACAGTATTTATAGGTGAGCAAAGTATTGAAACAAAAAGGGCATGGTACCCTCTTAACGAAAAAGCAAGTAAGTATAGATATGTTAATAGAGATAAAACAATTAACCCTAGATTCCCTATTTATATAGTTAGTAAAGGTAGATATAAAACTAACCCTACAAGCAAAGCATTATACAAAATGGGCGTACCTTTTTATATTGTTGTAGAGGAATTTGAATATGATTTATATGCACAAAACGAATACATAGATAAAGATAATATATTAATATTACCTAAAGGTTATCAAGATGACTATGATGTATTTTGGGAAGATGATGACCCGAGAGTTGGGCCAGGGGCCGCTAGAAATTTTGTATGGGACCATAGTATGAATAATGGACATGATTGGCATTGGGTCATGGACGACAACATAGAAAATTTTAAAAGATTAGATAACAGTAAGAAAGTTATTTGCACAAGTGGGAATATGTTTTACGCTTGTGAGGAATTTGTTTTAAGATACAAGAACTTAGCACAAGCTGGTTTACAATACACTTTCTTTGTTCCTAGAGGGCAAAAACGACCAGCTTATAAATTAAACACAAGAATATATAGTTGTTTATTAATAAGAAATGATACAGGCTATCGTTGGCGAGGAAGATATAACGAAGATACAGATTTATCTTTACGAATGTTAAAAGATGGTTGGTGTACCGTTCAGTTTAATTTCTTTTTACAAGGTAAGTTAGGAACGCAGACACTTAGAGGTGGTAACAGTCAAGAATTTTATGACGGCGAAGGAACTAAAAACAAGAGCCAGATGTTAGTTGATATGCACCCTGATGTGGCTGTAAATTCATTTAAGTATGGTCGTTGGCATCATCATGTAAATTATGATAAATTTAGAAACGCAAGATTAATTTTAAAAGATAATTATTTAATGCCGACTGGTGTTAATAATTTTAAAGTTGATTTAGTTAGATTAAAAAAAGATGATGACTTAGAAAGTAAAGAGTTAGAAAAATTAGAATTAGAATCAGAAGTAGAAGGAGATAACAATGAGAATAATTAGTTATATAAGACTATCATCAGAAACACAGATAGATAATCAATCAGCAAATAATCAGAAAGAAGTAAACACTCTTGAGATAAATAAACTAAAAGAATCAGGAGATATTAAACATAATATTCAAACTGAAGTTATTGATGATTCAGGTATATCAGGTCTATTAGATTTTAAAGATAGAAAGTACGGCAAACAATTATTAGAATTAAAAGCAGAGGATTATATATTTGCATCTAACATTGATAGACTTGCTAGAGATAATAGAATTTTTGAAAATTTTATTTACGACTGCAAAGTAAAAGGCATTAATGTAATAGTACCAAACACCGGTAACATAGCTAAAAGCAAAGTTGGTCTTGAAGCATCACTTCATGCCGTTTTTGCTAAAGAATATGCTAGACGAGTTAAAGAAAATTGTAGAACAGGGACAAAAAGAAAAAGACAATTTGCCTATCACGAATTTCCTGCTGTAAAAAATGGTATGGGTGGTAAAGTACCTTATGGTTATAGAAAAGAAGGCTCTGGCAAAGACGCTGATTTTATTAAGTATGTATGGTTAGATGATGCTGTATCTTTAATTAAAAAATTAGCTAGTGATGGTAACTCTTTAAGAGGTATAGCTGAAACAGTTACAGCATCTTTTTCTATGTATGAAAAAGCAAGTATAACGCATCAAACAGTAAGCAAGATATTAACTGACTCAGCAGAGTATGAAAAAAGTTTAGCAATTAATCAAGAGGTAATGTAATGAAACAAAAAGAACTACAAAAAGAAATTGAAAAAGATTTGGATAAGTTGGGGAATAAATATAGCGAAATGGGTGATGAGCAAGAGTTATTTTTTATGGCTTATACATCAGAAACATTTTTAGTTAGTATGATAAAAAATGTTCCAGCTTCTCAATCGTTAATTATTTTTGTAAATATACTTAAAAATATACTTACAAATTTAGTTGACACTTACGCTATAAAAAAGTAGATTTTAATTGTAAATTCATAATGTTTACAACCTTTATTAAATGTTGATGAACAAGGGCAGTTTAATTACTGCTCTTGTTTTTTTTATGGGTAAGAAAACCTAGCCAAGTCTTACGAGGGTGGGAAGGAAAGATGAAAGAATAACTGCTTGGCTAGGGAAAATAAAAACGCTTTTTCTACATCTAGTGATTATTTTAAACCAAGAAATAGTTAAACAACACCCTTAATATCTCTTACTAGAGGTTGTTTCCAATCTCTTGCATAAGAACCTGAGCGAGAAGCAATAGCATCACCTGCCATTAAAAGAACTAAAGCATCAGCAACATCTGGTGAACGACCAATTCTTTTTTTTATCTGGTCTTTCGATTCAACTTGTATCTTACCACCAGCAGTAAATTTATATTTTACACCAACTAAGTCAGCAATCATGTATTCATTAGCTGGTAACTTGCACATTTTAGCTTCTAAAAATGACCTAAACTTAAACCATAATTCACTTCTTAAATTCATGTATGTTTCTTTTTGGCTAGGACTTTCTGCCACATTAATTCCAACAGCGTTTAATCTTCCTATAGCATTAAGACTATCCAGAACACCATAACCCATTCCTATAACATCTATATAAACTTCCATAGGCCTATTTTCTGGTTCTGTAGTATCAAACTCAGCTTGAACTCTACCACTTAACTCCATTAAATCTAATCGCTTCCATGTTTTGATTTCAGTTATAATGTTGCCTTGTTTTTTAACAAGAACTGAACTATCTGCACCATGTCTTGCTACATCTAAAGCCCATATTGTATCAGATACACCATGGTCAGAAGGTATTTCTCTTTGTATAGCTGAATCGACTAACTCTAAAGGTATAATAGTATCGTCAGTTTCTTCTGCAAATTCACCTAATACTCTAACTTTATATGCTGAACTTTCTTCACCATATCTCATAGCCATTTCTTCAACAAAATCTTCTGATACTCTATCGCTATCAAAAGCAGATATATGAAAAGTTTTCCATGCGCCTTTTAATTTGTTGTGCGTATCATAAAATAGACCAGAATTTCTTGTTGGGTTACCTAATAAAATTGTGTGAACATTATGTCCTGACATAGAACCAGCGGCCGATTCAAAGACTTCTTCTGGAATTCCTGATGCTTCATCACAAAGTAAAATAACTTTACCTTGACTATGAACACCGGCTAACGCTTCAGGCTGTTCTTTTCTTGAGGTTCTAGCTGATATAAACGCTTCAGCACTTCTTGATTTTAAAACTACTCTATCACTTTTAACATCAACTAAATCTTGTAATGCTTGTGGCATTTCGCCAATCCATTTCTTTAACTCGGCAAACAAAGCATCAAACAACTGACCACTTGTTGGAGCAGTTACTATAAGTTTACAATCGAGGTGTGTAAGTAAAGTATGTATTAATATCCAACTTGCAACAGAAGATTTACCAACACCGTGAGCAGAACGAACAGATATTTTTCTTTCACCAGAAACAATAGCTTTCATTAACTCAGACTGCCATTTATCTGGATTAATACCTAAAATGTTTTCACAAAATAAAGTAGGTTCATCTTTGTAAGTTTTAATAAAATCCACAAATGGATTAGGTTCATTCATTTACCATTTTCCTAAAGGACATTTTTGTTGTTTAAATAATGTCTTAGCATTTATAACACATCTGCAATAATTACAAATTGCTCCATAAGTTCCTTCTGATTTAGAACTGCAATCATTACAGATTTTAATTCTTTTCTTCTGTAATTTTCTACTTATCATTTATTTTTTCTTTTAATTTAACTTCTTTTTATCATATTCAACACGAAAAACATTTTCACCAAATGCACCTATAACTCCCATACAAGACTTTGCTGACTCAGTAAAATCTTTATAACCATGACAATCCCTTGGTGTTTCACAGACACAACATTTTGACTCGTATTCAAAACAAATTACTTGAGAACAAGCATCAATCATTAATTCTATATAATCAGCTTCAGTAATCTTAATAAAATCATCAAAATCAATAGATTTTTTTATGTCAGTCATAGCGTTTACATTATACACCATTATTTCTTTCCCATATAATATTACTTATTTCTTTGTTTAGTCTGATTAACTGACTATCAGTTAATTTAACTTTTATACAATTTCTATTACTATTACTTATTATTAAGTATTCTTTGTTTATACTTACACAATCATAATTATTATTTTCTGCCAAATTCAAGATATATTTTCTTCTTTCTTCTTTATTAAAACTATAGTTTCTAAAAACTTGTTCTTCATCTGCTGTAATACCAACAGATTCTAATAATTCTTTATTAGTTTTGTTCATCTTTAGGTGCGCCAAACATATTTACAATTAAGTTATCTGCAATTTTTTGCAATTCTTCTTCTGACAAATGTTTATTTTGTTCTTTAATTAAATCATCAAATTCAAGAGTTAATATACCTTTTTCGCCATTTATATCTACTATCTCAAATTCTTCATCTTCAACATTATCTGCATCAATATTATAATTGCTTTGCTTTTTCTTGGAGTCTGACATCTTCTAATTTCCTTATGTTATGTTTTGCTTCTTTTATTAATCGTTCAAGTATAATTGGTGACCTTAATCTACCAAAATGACCATTTGGGCTTTCTAAATTAATTATTTGATGATTAAATTTTTCTAATATGATTAATTGTTTTATTAATGATTCTCTTTCATACTCTAGTTTTATTCTTTTTCTTCTTTCAGAATTTATTTTTGAGTTTAAAATAAGTTTAGTAACCATTAAAGTTTTCCTTTTAAAAAACTATCTATAAATTCTCTTTCATCTATATCATCATTTTGAATATAAAAACTATCCGTTCTTTTAGATTTAGAGGGTGCTTTAGTATGACCTCGTCTGCGAATCTTCACCAGTGGGCTTCTTTCGGCTTTGTTTTTTTGTAAAACTATATTTTCTTGTGTTGAAAATCGAAAACCACAATCTAAACACTCTCGTCTGCGTTTGATACAAACATCTGCTTTTCTGCTTTCTAGCACTTTGTTTTTACTACTGTTACATTTACTACAATTCATTTTAAAAAGGTATCTCATCATCAAAAGGTGTAAAATATTTTTTACTTTCTTCATTGCCTGTAACTTTTACATTACGGCCTTCTATTTGAACGCAATCAAACTTTTCTACCTTTGCTTTTCTAAATATTTCTTTACATTTATTTACTTCGTGTAAAGTTTCTAAAATTTCTGCTATTTCTTTTGTTGAATAAACAATAGCACCGTCAAGTTTCTCAAATAGAATATCTTTATCAGCCTCGTTTTTTACTATTAAAAATTCTTTTTTATTTTCTGAAATAGCTGTCCAATATTCTCCTGTTGGTGGTGTATGACCAGCTAAACGAACAGCTTTATCTATAGCTAACCAACCTTTTTTCATGTTGTTACACATCTTAACAACAATCTCTGCTTCTACATCATTACTAATAACTTTATTAAATTTATCTTTTGCTCTTTGAAATTTCTTTTTTATTTCATGGTCTGCAAGTTGTTCAAGAGTACCAGCACCCCATATCTTTTCCATTTCAATAGCTATTTCATCAACACCTTTGATATAAGTTTCTTTAACTTTATTATTCCATTTATTTTCTTTACTTAGTTTAACCATATCTTTTCATTCCAAACACCAATTATGTCTTTGTTTTGTAAGCCTAATATACTTCTCTTTAATATCTGATTCTTTTGACTTGTACTCTTTTCAGTCAACTGAGGAAGTACAGAAAATTCTATATGACTTAGTGTTATATATTTCTTTTCACCGACATCTGCATTTATCCAACTTTCTTTTGCTATGTCTGAATCCATTACATTGACAATAGTATCATAAATAAGTTTTTGATTCGCACCTAGCTTTGGTATAAATGGTCTATGAACCTCAGATATATCTTCTCTAACCTTTTCTAAAGTAACAGAAGTTTCACCTATTAATGCTCTGGACTCAACTTCAAGAGCAATATCCTCTAAAGACTCAGCGTCTTTTTGTTTTTGAACCTCTAAATGAACATTAGGTTTTGAATATTTACAGAAAATTGAAGTATCAACACCACCTAGCAAAGCACTAGACCCTCTTAAACCAGCAGTTTCACTTTTACCTGAATGGTGAATAACTAATACAGCACAATTAATATTTTCTCTTATATAATCACATGAACTAATAAAAGCACCCATATCACTTGCACTATTCTCATCAGAACCTGCATTAGATAAGGCTCTTGCTACAGTATCTATAACAACAAGTTTAAAATCTTTTCCTATGTGATTGATTGTTTTGACTAATTTATCAAGTTCATCTTGGTCTAAAAAGTTTACAGTTTGTGCAAGTAAATGAAAGTTTGGTGTTGTTTCAGGTTTGTTTTTCATTAACCATGCTTTAATTCTTTTCTTTAAACCACCTACACCCTCACTTGCTACATATAAAGTTTTACCCTCTACTGCTGATAGACCTTGCCAATCTCTACTTGAAGCTATTGATAGGCTCATATCTAAAGCACAAAATGTTTTGTAACTAGCTGGTTGACCATAAATAACAGCAAGTCCATTTTCTGGTATTAAATTTTCAATTAAAAACTTTTGATTTTTTAACGCAAGAATATCACCAATAGCCATAGTAGGAAAAACATTAACATCATCTTTATTGTAAGGTTCAGCACTTAATATAAGCTGTTCTAAATTACCGCCTTGTTCAATAAAATCTGATATATCTTGTTTTTCAGCGACTTTTCCCTCTAACTTAACAATATGAACGCTCTCAGAAGCCGTTAGAATGGAATTTGCAACCTTCTCTATATGTAAGTACCCCGCAGAATCGTTGTCTGGGATTAAAATTACTCGTCTATCTTTAAACCATTTACTTAAAGAATCATGCCAGTTTTTACTACCGCCACTATTAGTTGTAGCAAGAAAACCTAAAGACATTAATCTATCTGCATCTTTTTCACCTTCAACAATAAATATTGTTTTATCTTTTTGCTCTAATATTTGAGGTAAGTTATATGGTAAAGGTTCAATATCTTTTAAACCCCAATGCCATTGATTGTCTTTAAAATGTCTTTGTCTAAAATCTTTAGGTTGATAACGAACAACCTGGTATCTAACTTCGTTTAATTCATTTCTATAGTTATATTCAGCAACAACTTTTCTTTCTTTAGTTTTTATTGTGTGTTTTTCTGTAATTTTATCACCAATATCAAATTCATTATAAAGATAATTAGAAAGTTCTTTACCTGAAAGGCCTTTGTTTTTTATAATTAAATCAATTAAACCACCGCCTTCATTTTCTTCAAAATCAAAATAAGTTGCGTTTTCTAAATCTATTGCTTTACTTAATCTTTTGCCAAATCGCCATTCGTTGTCATTTTTTAAAGTAGGTTCACCCCAAAATTCTTGACCTAAAGATTTGATTGCTTCTATATATTTTTTATCCAAGAAAAACCCCTATAAAAAATGCGATAATTAAATTACTTGTCATTATTAAAAATAAAAATTCATCAAAACTCATGGCTCAATCCAATCTAAAGTTGTTTCGTTATTATCCCAACTTTTACCTCGCCATACAAACCAAGCATAAGCTGTAGTACCACTACGACCTTTTGGTATTTCTTCACCATTTCTCCATAAAGTTTGTCTTTTAGAAAAAACATATATGTTGCTAGGTTTGTTTTCTTTATACCAATGGTATCTTTTTTGACCTTCTAAAAAATTTAATCTTAAAAATAAAGCTAGTTTACCACCTGATTGAGCAGTTAAATTATAACCAAGTTTCATAAAATCAGTTGCGTATTTAAAAGGTGGGTTAGTTATAATATTTCTAGGCATATCATCTTGATAAGAACATTTTAAAAAATCAGCAACAGAACTAAAGTTTTTATAACCATGATTGACAATATCAGTTGATAAAACTGAATAACCAGCATCAAACAATACATCACTTATATCACCTTTGCCACAAGCTGGTTCCCATATATTACCTGAAAACTTTTGCCTTTCTAAAAGCTGTTCAACGCATCTTTTAGGCGTAGGGTATAAATCGTATTCTGCTCTACTACCTGTTTTTAAAATTGTATTAGACTTGGATTGTAATTTCGGCATTTAAGTTCCTTCTACACATAACTATTTCGTTATCTCCTTCAAACAAAAAGTTTCCAAAAGAGATATATAAAACAAAAAACAAATTAACCATTATTTCAGACTTTTCATGTTTCAGCATACAAAGGGGTGGTGGAAAGAGTAGACAAGTGGGGAGAATGATTAACTATTATTAACAGTTATTATCCACTCTTTCCATTAACAAGCACCCAATAGTATGCTTGTTAATTAAAAATCTTCGTCAAATTCTTCAGTAAGAGCATCTATTTCATTTGGCATAGGTGATTTTACTTCTTCTGACTTAGATTCAAAGTCAATTACTTGCTTTGACTCTGTGTTACTTTCGGCTATTTTCAATTCTTCAGGTCTTTCTTTCCAATCAACAATCTTCATATTAGGTATAAATACTTTAGCTTTACCCCATTTAATTGGTCCTTCAAGGCCATCAAAGTGAACTACTGGTATTTTCTCCTTTTCATTTGCTTCTAAGTAACTGTCATGTAGCTTATCAACTGCATTAATAATACTACCTGCACTAGAGCCAAATGTTACTACACCAAGATTCTTATTGTAAATCTTGACAACAAAGTATTCTTTATGAGTTTCAGTTGGTTTATTTGGTGGTTGATTCGTACCTAATGGTACAGTAACTATGCTTGGTGGTGACTCATTAAAGTCTGCCCAACCTACTTCCATAGCCTCAAAATCGACAAGAACTTTAAAATCTTTTTTATATTCTTCGTTCTCTCTAATTTCATTTTCTCTGTCATAATAACTATGAGTATAAACACCGTCTTTGGCGTTATAACCAAGTCTATCATAAATCTTATTTGTTGAACTTCCGTCACTTGTTGTTAATCCTAATGCCATTATAAATCTCCTTCTAAGTTAATGGGTTTGTTAATTAATATAGTTTCTTCTGCGTCTAATGGTGGTAATGTTTCTTTGTATGCCCAATAAGGTATATCTAAAGTAACAATTTCGTTTGGGTAATCATCATATATTCCGTTTACTTCAGCATCTTTATATTCAACCAATGCTTTCTTCATACACGCTATACCTTCATCTAAAAAAGATTTAGGTAGTTCGTAAATACAACACGCAAAAGGTGGTTCTTTTTCTACAAACAAAAATAAAAATCTTGCTATCTTTCTGCCTGTAGCTAAAGACCAAACATGGCGATAAAATGCTTCTTGTATATGATAACCATATCTTGATATAGAACGAACAACGCTATCTTCATCTGCTGATTGAGTTGTTTTTAAATCAATTAATATATCAGAAGTTTCACCTATTATAACTCTATCAGGTCTTGTTTTCATTTTAACACCTGTAAAAGGGTCTTTTGCAAAAGCTGACATTTCAGATTGACCAAAATCAGAAGCAATAATCTTGTTACACTCACTTTTTCTGTGAACACTATCTCTACTTCGTAAGCATATATCGTATTCTTTATCTGTGATTATAATTTGATTTTCTTTTTTTGATTTTTGAAGTTCTTTATATAATGTTGTTCTTCTATCTTTACCACATTTTAAAACAGATTCTTCAAACTTATCAGGTTCAAGTATTGCTACATGAACTGCTGTACCTATATCAAAATGAACTGAATGTTTAGGTTCGTGAAATTTATAGTGAGCAACACTCTTATTATATATTGTCTTAATACCAGAAGAACCTATTGCTTCTTTTATAACATGATAGCCGTCATGTGATAAATGAGGTAAAACTGATGGATATTTAATTTGTTCCATATTACTTTCCTTCCAAAGAAATTCATTTCAAAATATTATGATTCGTTTTTGAATCAAATTTTAATTTAATTTTGATTTAGAATGTAAATTTTTTTTTAAATTTAAAAAAGTTACTTTTTAAAAATCGCAGAATGTAAGCGTTTTAATTTTGAACTTGACAGTAATGTTCGCATCATCTAATATGGTTACATTATGAATTTACTTTCACAAAAAAATCCAACTAAAGTTGGTAAGGTAGACTCTAGCGATATGCAGACAAAACCTTCTCGTTTAAATAATAAATGGTTTAGTGTAAATCATATTGGTCTTAAAAAGAATCAATCTGATAAAAACAAAATCTTTATTATTAAAGAATTAGTTTCTAATGCTTTTGATGAAGATATTTCTAAATGCGAAGTTACTGTTTCTTGGGATAGTAATGGTTCAACAATTAAAGTTGTTGATGATAGTTCTGAAGGATTTAAAAAATTAGCTGATGCTTATACATTATTTAATGAAAGTTACAAAGCTAGTGATACTTCAAAGAGAGGTAGATTTTCCTACGGCACTAAATCTTCTTTAGCTATGTTTAAAGAAGCAAAGATAGTTAGCACAAAAGGAACTATACTTTTTAAATCTAATGGCACTAGAACTAAGACCTCAACTAAAACTGAAAAAGGTTCAATTTTTGAAGGTGTAATTAAGTTAAAGAAAAGTGAATATGAAGAAATATTAAACTTATCTAAAACTATAATACCACCAAAAAATGTTGAGTTTTTGATTAACAATGTTTTATTAAAAAGAGCAAACAATCACTCAGTCTTTACAGAAACTTTACCAACTGTAACTGTTGATGAATCAGGTAATTTTACACCTACTTCAAGACTAACTGAAGTTGAATTGTTTAAGTCTTTAGATAAAAATTATATTTGTGAATTAGGAATACCAGTTGTTGAAACTGATATACCTTTTACAATAAATGTTAATCAGAAAGTTCCTCTTTCTAAAGATAGAGACAATGTAAAACCAACTTATCTTAAAAAGTTAAAAGCATTTGTATTAAATCAAACTCATACTGATTTATCAGAAGATGAATTGCAAACAACTTTTGCACAAGAGGCTTTAGAGCAAAAAGAAGCTACTGCTGAAGCAGTTAAGTCTGTTATTGATGCTAAGTTTGGTGAAGATGCAGTTGTATATGATATGTCTGATATTGAAGCAAACAAGAAAGCGTTTGCAGATGAAAGACAAGTTATCTCAGGTAGCCAACTTTCTAAAGAAGCATGGTCTAAAGTAAAAGAAGCAAGAGAAGAATATTCTGATTTTGCTTTGCCGTCTGGACAAATTGGTAAGTATGCAAAACCTGAATTTACTGGTGGAGCAGAAGAAGTTCCTGTTGATGATAAGATGCAAGAAGTAGTTGACTATGCAAAGTTCTTACATCAACAATTAGGCTTTGGAAGTTTATCAGTTACAGTACATGACGGCTCAGGGGCTCTTGCAAGTTATGGTCGTGGAAACTTGCAGTTGTTCTTTAATGTTCTTGGTCGTCAATGGTTTGATTTAGATACAAACAAACAAGAGATACTTGAACTGTTAATACATGAGTTTGGCCATTACTATTCTGCTGACCACCTTAGTAGAAATTACTATGACGGCTTATGTAAAATAGGTGCAAAGTTAATAATACTTAAAGTATAACAAAAAGGAAACAGTAAGGGGTTAATAGCCCCTTACTTTATTCACAACTTATCAACAACAAATTTCAATCACAATCTAGACACAATTTCGAATCGAAGTAATATGACCTTAATTAAGGAAAGGAAAATATTATGAATATAGAAGATACAATAGTTTATACAAACATTTCATTAGGGCTAAGTATTGTTCATAGAAACGCACTTGAACGCTTAGAAGATTTATCAGTAACAACACCTTTTACAAAAGAAACTGAAAAAGAGTTTGATAAGTTAAAACATGGTATTAAATTAATTAACGAACAACTAGAGCATTATAATTTTTTATTGGAAAATGGATATGAAAAGCGTACTTGAGTTTATTATTACTTGTATAGTTTTATTTTTGTTTGGTGAAAATTAACCAAATATACCACGCTTTTTTAATTTATATTTTCTGTTAGCTTTTTTTATTTCTTCTTGAGCAAGATTTGATTGTGCATTATTTAAACCTAAAGCATCAATAGTTTTGATAGGTGTTCTAAAATAATCTTTATTTTCATCAAATTGATTTTTTATAGAATCAAGAATCATATCCTCTTGTGATTGATTTTTTGAAATTGTATTTCTATTGTCAGCCATGTCTGCAAAAGGACTTCTGTCAGCACCAAATTTTTCTTCTAATCTATTTTGATATAAGTCGTAACCTCTTTCACCAAAAGTTCTATCATCTTTATTAAGTAAATTTTGAGTTAGTCTAACAGGCTCTAAAGAAACACTCACAGCATCTCTATAAGTTTTTGGGTCTGATAGACTTGCAACTTTATCAGTTATACCTTTTCTAATAATTTTAGGAGAGTTCATAAGATTGTTACTAGATTCCATTAAACTACCATCACCACCAAATTTATCAGCCATTCTTTTTTGAACGGCCGCTTTCATTATACTATTCATGCTTCCTGAGGCGGCGGCAGACCCTGCGGCTTTTGCCATAATTATTCTCCGTTTGGTTTAGATTTAATTACTATTTCTAAATCAGTATTGCTTGGCATTTGTGTAGATACATTTACATGACCTGATGCACAACCAACTACTAATAAAATAGGTAGTATTAATAATAATTTTTTCATTTTTTGCTCCTTTTACTAAGGTATAATAGGCACATTTCTAGCGTCTAATATACTTTTATTTAATTTTTCTTCAGCAGTCATTTCATTCCATGATTTTTCAAACTCAGGGTAAGTTAACTCAACACCGTATGCTAAGAGAAAACTTTTAAATTTAGAAAATGCTTCAGCTTTATTTTTTGGTAATCCAAGAGAGGAAACATCTGTATTTAAGTTTTGACCTATTGTTAATAATCTTTCCATTTTTTTACTATCTAACAAAGCATCTTCAATAATTCTTTTTATTTGGTCGTTCTTTAAATTTTGCAACATAGCAGTTGCTAGTTTAGTAAATCTACCAGCAATAACAAGACCAGCACCAGCACCAGTTGAAAAGTTTGTTGAGAAGTTAGCGGCCGCAACTCGAACAAAAGTATCAATCATACCATTTGTCGGGTCTATTTCTTTTAATGCTCTAAACAAATCAGGGTTGTTTAAAGCACCTAAATCTTGGTCATATACTTTTAAAGCAGTATCAAGATTGTCTAATTCCTTTTTTGTAAATAAACCTGATTTTTGCAAAGTTTCTCTTAGCGTTTTATTTGCACCATGAGGTTTACTTAATATACTTGAAAAATTAGAAGAAACTAAAACGCCTGGTGTTTTATCAGAAGTTTCAAAGCCCATTCTTGAAATAGCTTCGACAACAGAACTTTTTAAACCTTTTATAGCATCATTAGAATTTTTAAATTTCTTTGTATTGTTGATAATATTCATAAGCTGACCTGCGCCATTTTCTTGGTCTAGTAAAACTTTTTCTAAAACAACACTTGGATTTTCACTATTAATTAATTGACTAAAATAATTAACTTCTTGTGTATTTGGTTTACGAGTTAATTTAATTTTATTAGTAAATGGGTCTTTAATAATTGTATTTAATTCAAAAGCATTTTCTTCAAGTAATTTAGCTAAAGTACCAACATCATTTTTATAATTATCAACAAGTTTTTTAAACTCAGGATATTTGTTAATAGTTTTTTGATTTTCAGCAATCCATTTTGTAATTGAAGTTGGGTTAAAGGTTCCTGTGCCAGGGTCAAAAACATCATCAACCATTAAAGCTAACATACCTTGAACACCTTTTTCACTTTCGTCTATAAGTGCTTGTTGTTGTTTTAAATTTTTACCTGTTAAAGGTATAGCAGTTTTTAAACCTTCTTGTACTTGATTTAATGCAAATGGTGTTTTGTCATATTTAGCTACACCTTGCTCCAATAATATTTCAGCTAATTGTGATTCTTCTTGTTGAAAAGTATTTCTACTTGTTTTGTTTATAATATTATAAATAGTTTCGTTTCGAGTAAACGCATCATGTTTACCTTTAGTTTGAGCAACGGCTTCTTTTGCAAAAGCAAAACCTTTACCAATATCGTCATTTAAAGCAACTCTTAAATCATACAGTTCATTTAATTTTGGTTGAAATAAATCTGGTCCTTTTTGTAATTCTTTATTAATTTCTGCATCAATAGATTTTTTTAAATTATACGCTTCTTTGTAAGTTATAGTTTCACCCTCATTTAGTTTATTTATAACTGTGTTTATAGGTTTTCTTAATGAGTTATTATATAAAGTATCACTTGGGTTAGAATTAATTGCTGAGTTTTTAGCTTCCTCTAATTTTATAAAAGGTTGTTTTGTTGTAGTTTCAAAATTGTTTTCTGTTGATTTCCATAATGCTTTTTCTTGTGATTTAACATCATCATATATTGTTCTAATTACTTGTGTAGTTCTAGTTGATGCTTCTTTATCTGTTAATTTAAACTCATCTTTTAAACTATTAAAACTTGCAGTAATAAAATCGTCTATAGTTTTTGTTATGTTACCACTTTCTTCTGCTAATGCTTGTTCTACCGCTTCAGCATAACTCATACCAGTAAACTCTGCTTCACTATTACCAAGAATGTCTTGAATCCTTTGATTCATATTTTTTTCTCTTGTAGATTGATTTTGTGCAAATCTTTTTAAAAACGCTTCATTGTTTTTTGCTTCCCAGTTTGTGAGAGCCATTAAGGTTGGACTTTGACTTTCAGGCACATCACCTTTTTGACTCGCTATAAAAGATAACTGACCAATTTCATCATCTATTTCATTTGTTGATAATTTTGCAATTCTTTCGTTACTAGCTTTTATGTTTTTTAATAATTCTGCTGGGTCCTCTTTAGCAATTAACAAGGCTCTTTCTAATTGTTTATAAGCATATTCTTCAGCTAACGCTTGTATTTCTTCATCTGTTTTGCCACTTATACCTTTTAATTTAGAGTTACTTCTTAGATGTAAGGCTATATTTTGTGAAGTGTTTTTTAAATAACCCATAACACCACCAACAAATTTTTGCTTAGAGCCGACTATATCAGTTTCAGAAAGAGCCTTACTTTCCATGCCTTTGCCTGAAAAACCTTTTCTAAACTCTTTAAAGAAACTATCGTTGCCTTGCATGGCAGTATCAAGACCTCTAATTGTTCTACCTATAAGACCTGCATCACCTGTTCCTAAACTTCTCTGTAAAGCCCTTGAAATACCACCTGCACCTTGTTTAGTTAATTCAGGAGCAACACCTGTAAATAATGTGGTAGCTAAAGGTAATGCTTCAACAAAACCTCTTGTAATGTAATCAGGTACTGTTTCAGGGTTAGCAATATTTGTATTTTCAAGAGCATCTTCTCTCAATGCCATTCCTCCAGCATAACCTAATCCAGAAGTAATCTCTGTTAATCCTGCTGTTTTAGGGTTCATAGCAGTATATCTTCTCATAGGCTCTGTAATATCTGTTAAATAACTATCTCTGCCTTGAGTAACATTTCTGTTTGAATTTTTAAACGCAACTGGTGGTTTATACCCACTTGAAACAGGTAAAGTTTTTGCAAAAGGATTTGTAGGGTTCATAATAAATCTATTAAATGCAAAAGCATAAGGTACAACATCTCCAGCAAAATCACCAGCTCTTGAAGAAAAATTAGTAGGCAATGTTCTTTCGTCAACATTACCATAACCAATATTTCCTTTATCAAAAGCAAAATCTTTTAATCTACCACTCCAAGGTGCGCCTTGGTCATCTAAATCAAAATAATCAGTATTAAAAATTTTGTTTAAATCTCTTTGAATTAAATTAGGTGCTGATTGACCAAAATCTAAAACACCACCAACTTTGTCTAAAAGATTTTGATTAAAACTTCTAAGTGGTTTTACAGTTGACTGTTGATTATCTATTCTTTGATTTAAGTTGTTTCCAATACCAAATAATGCTTCTTGCGTTTCTTCGTTAAGACCTAGTTCATTAGAATTATCTAATATACCAACTATATTGTTATAATCACTTACAGTAGTTTTTTCATCTTGGTTGTATATATCATACCCACCACCATAACTACCATCAATATTTGGTTCCATATCAAGATATTTATATATTTGCCCTAATTTTCTTTTCTTATCTGTTTCTGATAATGCCATTATTTATTGCTCTTAGTTTCTTCGTTGTAAATTAAATCTGTTACTATTTTTTTTTCTTCTTGTGTTTAAATTTTCTAAACCTTCTATAAGGTCTTGAGAACTTGAATCTGATTGAACTATATTTATTTTATCTTGAATTGTAGGGTCACCAGTTTCATACGCTTTTGCCAACATGGCTCTATTTGCCATAATAATACCTGGTAATTCAGCGATTCTATTATTGTATGCCACAAGTTCTGAATTATTTACTTCCTGTTGGTCTTCATTTGTAGGTGATGGTGAATTAATTAATTTATCTCTCATGTTTATAGCAGACTCAAGTTGTTTTACTAATTCACCTTCCCAAAACAACATATCATTTACATTTTCTAAATCTGTTTTTTGTGTGCCTGGTATTCTAGGCGCAACATTTTCATCAATAAATGCTTTTGATATTCTTTGATTTTCACTACCTGTTATTTTTCTTTTAACAAAAGAAGTTAGTGGTAAATATACTTTATCTATAATGTTTCCAGCTATTTTTGATTTAGGAAACATTCTTGATAAAATAGGGTTATCAGAACCTGTTTCAGTATAGCCTCTAAAATCTGCATAATTTCCACCAAAAAATTGTAAAGGTCTTTCACCTTGACCGTAAGCACTAAAAGGCACATTAGGTAAATCTAATTCATATTTGTTATTATAGTAATCAAAATTTCTAATTGTTGGTTTACCACCTTCACTTTTATTTCTGCTATCAAATCTTACATCTTTAATTTTATCTACAATAGATTGATTGAAAACATCTTCAGTAACACCAGAAGTAACTCTTTTAAAAATATCAGGGTCTTTATCTACCATATTTAATGGTTGTATTATTCTCTTTTGGTTTGCGTCTAAACTTCTAAATCTATCAAGAAAATTAGGAACATCTACATCATTAATAACTCTGTATCTTGTTTCTTGATTTTTTTCTTGTAACTCCCTTAGTTTACTACTTAAACCAACATAACTTCTTTCTCCTGTATGGACTACTCTGCCTGTATCATCAATAATACTTACAGTTTCGTCTAGTGTATCTTTTTGTCCAGCTTTAACTTCTGCACTAAATATGTCGTCAGGACCTACTATGCCTATTTTTTGTGATATTGCACCTCTGGCTATATCACCAATATCAAGAATACTTGGCCCTTCAACTTTAGAAGGGTCAACCCCTTGAGTTGTTGAAGGTGAAAAACCAATATTAGGGTTAGGCATTCCTGCGTTATTATTGCTACTAGGTTTACTTAGCTGTATTAAGTTTAAATCTTCTAAAAATTTTCTTCTTCTATCTATAACCATTTTTTACCTCTTATCCAAATAATGTTGAGAAACTGCTTTGTTTTCCTGTTGATTTCATAGGTGTTGGGAATCCTTGTAATATACCACCTAAATATTGCGCTAACATCATTTGATATTCTTGTCCTTCTAAGAACTGTTGATAATCAAAATCTAATTGTTGTTGGTCTCTCGCCATTCTTCTATCGCCTATATCTGTCATAGCACCAAATTGGCCTAAAGCTGAATCTGTAACACCAGAAGCTAAATCGGCCGCTGATAGTAAGCCTTGTTGATTCAATGCGTTAGCTTCAAGACCAGCACCTTGATTAGCCATACCTGCCTGTAATGATGATGATTGATTGGCTAAATCTGCTTGTAATGATGATGATTGATTGGCTAAATCTGCTTCAAGTTGATTAGCTACATTCTGTGCTTGGGCTCTATATTTATTATCGACATTTGATTGTGCGACTCTAAACGCATCTTCTTGATTCATGCCTTGTGCTTGTAAATCTCTAGTAGCATTTGCTAAATCAATTTCTCTTGCGTTGGCTTGATTTGCTAAAGCAGATTGTTGCATCATTTCTGTATTAAATTGACCTAGTGATAAATCCCTAGATTGATTTAATCTTTGTGCTTCCATGGCCGCATCTAACATTGATTGTTCGGCCGCTAAATCAGTTGCTTGATTTAATCTTTGTGATTCCATTTGATTTGTAATGTTATCTCTTTGTGCTTGATTTAATAAACCTATGTCTTGAGAAGCTAATTGTGAAGCTGTGTTAAAACCTTGTTGACCTAATAATGCACTTTGTTTAGCTATTTCTGATAATGCTTTGTTTTGTATAAGACCAGCTTCTACACCCTCTCTAGTACCTCCAAATGCACCTGCTTGAATGGCCCTATCTTGTAATTGTGATAATGATTTATCTCTACCTTCTAAAATTTCATTAATAGTTACATCTCTAACCATTTCGTTATAAGGGTTCATATACGGGTCCAAAGAAGTATTTGCTAAAGTTTGAGGGTTTATTAAGCCAGGCTGACTAATTCTCTCAATATCAAAACCTCTTTCTAAAACTTCTCTTGCTGAAATGTCATTTGGGTCTGCAACTCTTTCGCCTGTTACATCTCTTGAAGATACCATTGTTCTAGCTATTTCACTTGGTAAATCAATAGTACCAGCGGCAACATCTCTTGAAGATACATCTCTTGAAGATACTTGGTCAGGTGTGTAATTAGCAACATTCGACATTCTACCATATAAGTCGTTCATCCTATCTGTTTCTGCAAACTGATTACCGCCTAAAAATTTTAATGCTTCTCTTTCACCGATTGTTGTATAAGTATCTGCTTCAGCAAATCTTGGGTCTTGATACGCTTCATAATCTTTTAATCTTTGTTCCATAATAGGTTGACCATACATATCTCTACGACCTGTATCGACTGATTCCATTACAGCACCTTTACCAATGTTAAAGGTTTCTTGCATCATTGCTTTAATGGCGGGGTCTAGTTCTGAACTATTACTACCTTTTGATTTAGCCATTTCTATAACTCCTTATCTAATGTAAAGAAAGTTGGTTTATAACCAACATCTTTAAACTCTCTTTGCCAACCTTTTCTTCCTGTTAAAGTTGTGTATTTGCAACCTACTTCTCTTGCTTTGTTTTCTAACATAGGCATTATTTTTTTTATTTCTTCTGTATGACCACCAGCTAAAACACCGTGTAAATTATAATACTGTGGAAATACATGAACTTCAGTAATAATGAAGGAGTTTCCTAAAGAATGAAAAAACATTTCACCTTTGGCTATACTTTGTCTTACATCATCAATAGTATGACTGTTCTTTCCATAATCTAACGCTTTCTGTATGCTTTCGCAACATTTTTCAAAATTTTCTATTGTCATATTGTACTCGCTGTTATGTTACCTGAATTATCTACTGTAATATTATATCTAGTTCCGTTAGGTGATTTTAATATTAATCTTCCGTCATTAATGTTTATATCTGTATCTTTCTTAAAGTTTTTTTTATCTTCTTGCTCTAAAGTATTATTTGTCTGTTGAGTAACACTAGAACTATATTCTTGCATTGGTAAAGGTAATCTCATTATCCTCTACCTCCACCAGCTCTTACGAATATCTGCATATTGCCAACTCTCCAATCAGAATTTCTTGCTGTTTCAACTCTAAATTTAACTTCTCTAGCAGTAAATCTTACATCTGTAGGATTGGCTAAAGCAAAAGAACCACTACTTGGGTGAGTTGTTTCTGTGCCTGTAGGGTAGTTTCTAACTTTAAATTTAGCAGAAACATCACCTAATGTTTTTTCGTCTGGTATTATTTGTAACACATTCATCAACTTACCACTTGGTTGGTCAAGTTGATAAGGTCCTGATTCAGCAAAAACACTCGTTGATTCGCCTGAATATGAATATCCAGTTTCGTGTTCATAAAGTTTATAGTCAGCACCAATCATAATAGGATTTAAAAATATACCTTCATCTTCTGCACAAGTTCTAGCTAAGTTACCTATTGTCCAATGATTTTCTTTATAGTTCCAAGCAACATATCTATTGTTTTCTGTGCTATCAGAACTAGGATAAAACCACCATATTTCTGAGAATTGAGAATTATTAAAAGCATATACTTTACTTTTTTGACTAACATTCATATCGCTAAAGACATAATCGCTAACTTCACATGGTAATGATTTGACAAGCCCATCATACATAAAGAACTGACCATTACCCATCCAAACTGCAAAAGTATCAGTAGCAACAACTGAGTTTGCTGAAATAACTCCACAATTAGAGCCAACTCTTTCAAAAGAATATACAAAAGGTAAGCCTACATAAGTTGAAGTATAAGCATCAATAGTTGAAAGTATAAGTATTTGACCTTTAGTTCTTATTGCTGTTATTACTTTCCCATTACCATTAAGATTAAAACTACCAGCTTGATTTGTGCCACCTGGTGTCCAATCTGTGTTATCTTCTAAGTCTGACCATTGTATTTTTTTTGGGTCGCCACCAGCACCTAAAAGCATTAATGCTCTTTCTTCTGTAACAATTATACCTTGATTACTTGTTGGGCAATTAGCAATTTGTTGAGCAACAGTTCCGTTAATTAATTGCCACTCATAAACTTTTCCGTCTGTTGTGCTACAACCAACTAAATATTGCCCCCAATTATCTAAAGACCAAGTTGTGCAAGGTGTCCATATACCATGGTCAGGTCTTTGTGTACCATAGTTTCCTGTTCCATATATATAACTACCATAAGAAACATTTTCGACAGCGTCATCATTTCCTGTGGTAAATCCTGTTGGAGTTATGTCGTATTGTTGACCTTCAATAGTATAATAATATAATTTACTAGAAGTACCTACGCCTAATCTTCTGTTTCTATTGTTATCAGTCCAACTAACTATTTTTCTAGCTTTGCCTGTTACTGTAGAACTACCTAATTGAGTCCAACCTTTTACTGGTTGCATAGCATTATTATCCCAACGAACTAAATTACAATCATGCCAACGGCCTTTTGACTGCAATTCTGTTCCGTTCTTATAAACTCCACTTGGTATTTTTAATTCAACATAAGGCATTATTTTTATCTCTCAATTAAGTACAATACTTCACTTATCTTCATAGCTGTTGCTTTAGTAGTCTTTAAATCTGGTGTTGTGTCGTTTCGATAAGTAACTAATAAAACACCCCACGCATCTTCTGAACTCATTATAGGACAAGCTGTATTAAGTATATCTCTATCTAAAGAAGTACATTGACTTAAAACAAAATGACCAATCACATATTCATCACCTTCCATAAAATAGCCTGTTGGTAATAAATCTTCACTATTTCTAGGTTCATTATACAAAGGAACTATATTTCGTGCATCTATCCAATCGTATAACCAAACTGATTCAATATCTCTGTTTGACCTTAAAAGTTTAGTAATTAAATCTTCTACTTTAACTTTTTTCTCAGGGTCTTTTTCATACACCTCTATTATTGGTATTTCATTATCTTCTTCAACACCAAGATTTAGATATTGTTGAAAACCTATATAACCAATTATAGCTACAATGATAAGACTTGTAATCTTCATAACAAAAGCTGACCAGCTTTGTTCTGGTGATATAATGCTTTTTATTGCTTCTATAATATTATTCATTTTCTCATTTTCTCTATTGCTCTACTTGAGAACCAAAAACATACAACTGAACTTAAAATACCAACATCTGTATCAGAATATATCTCTGGTAAAAACTCATGTAAATCACCACCATTTTGATATATTTGAACTACTGCTAAAGTTTTTGCAGTTAAGTATAAACCTAATATTGCAAAAGTAACTGTAGGTCTTACAAGACCACTTAAATTAACTATCCATTTACTAGCATTGTTTTGAATTGTTTGACTGTGTTGATACACACCTGAAATTTCGGCTTCATCTGCTCTAGCTTTAGCTACAGTAATCTTATGTTTAGCGGCCATTTCCATTACAGCTAATTCATGTTTTTGATTACTCTTTTGTTTAAAATGGTCAAGAACAGCAGGTAAACCTGAACTAGCAAAACCTAATAAACTACCTATTAATCCAAACATGATAAACACCTCTCAAAAGATTCTTTTGTAATATTTGGTTTATAAAAATGAGCTTCACTAATTTTAGTTGTAGGACCTGTAATTTCAGAAACATTTTTAAAAAGTATTCTTTGTTGTCTTATTGATGCTAAAGCAACAATATCAGTATCTTCTTTTGTAAGTTTTCTTTTTACTCTACCTACTGAAGTTGAAAAATTGTATCTAGGTTTACCACCTTTTGCTGATTTTTTATCTGTTGTGCTAGAAGATTTAACTTGAAGTCTTAAAGGTTTATTTAAAACATTAACTACAATGTCATAACCTTCAGCATCAACTAAAGAGGTATTATAACCAAGTTTTTCTAATTCAAAACAAACCATTAATTCACCAACTCTGCCTAACTGCTTGTTGTTATTACCCAAACATTTTTCCAAACAAACCAACAACGGTCGCAGATATACCACTTGCTGTTAAAAATATTCCTATAACAACTCCTTTTCCTGATTTCATTTGTCCTTCAAGAGAATCAAGTCTTGTGTTTAATCTCGTTACTTGTTTTTCAAGACTTTCAACTGCTTCTATTAATTTACCTTGTTCAAGTTCTGAAAGACCACTCATTTAACTGCTCTTTTTCTTCTTCTTGTGATTGCAGTCGTAATGCACATTGTTAAAATTCAAAGCTAAAATTTTTATTATTTTTTTAAATTTTTCAGGTAATATATTTGTAGGAACAAAGCTACATATCAAAGATGATAAAGTAACTATGCTTGTTAATATTAATAATAATGTAGTCATAAGAACTCCTTTTAATTAAGTATAACTTCTTGCTCTGGTGGATATAAAGGTGCAGGTAAAGGTGGTAAAGTAGGATTAGGGTCATTAGGGTCAAAAACCCAATCTTCTAATTCAATAATAAAACCTTCCCATAAAGCAATTTTTTCTGGGTCTGTTTCTTTACCTTTATCTTCTATTGCTAAAGCAAGTTGAAAATCTCTACCTGATTCTAATTCTTGTTTTATAAACTCTTGTTTTTGAACTAAAACTGGACCAGACATATCTTCTTTGTTTTCAACTACAGTCCAAACTTCATTAATTTTTTCATAAGTATCAGGAGCAAGTTGTTCATAAGGTAAAAGTGTCCACTCAAAATCATTATTAAAATCTGCTGAACAATCTATTAGTTCCCAGTTATTATTAGGGTCATCAGGATTTTCATTTAAAGCATTAATAATGTTTTCTTTTTCTTGTGGAAAACCAACAGCTTCATCATTTTCAACTCTAATATAATAGATAGCATTTATATCTCTTAATTCACTCATTACAAATTCTCCGTGTTTGTAGTTGGATATGACCTAGTGTTACCTGGGAATAAAATTCTTACGACAGCTTTTGCGCCACTACCTGCTCCTGAACATGGACCCCAACCATACCAAGCACCGCCACCAGCTCCGCCACCGCCGTAATCAGTACCACTTCTACCACCTCCAGTATATTGATAGTCAACACCTAAGGCATCATCAGCGCCAGAGCCACCGCCACCGCCACCGTATCTATTTGTACTAACACTTGAATCATAAACACCACCAGCTCCACTTGTACCTTCTCCATATCTACCAGTTCCACCGCCACCAGCACCAGACCCGGCACCACCACTTGCATAAGATGGAACAGAAGCACCAGCACCACCGCCACCGCCAGAACCAGCATTACCAGATTGATTAGAACTGTTGTTCATACTACCACCATCACCAGAATAACCGGCCGCTCCAGCACCAGAGCCTAGATTTCCGTAAGCA
>MDTB01069000.1_pt1 | contig 25321 bp, 24 predicted proteins | sample 811161 | NCBI WGS metagenome assembly MDTB01 (sample SAMN05326650, study PRJNA326480) | marine metagenome | isolation source: seawater | place: Mediterranean Sea | collected 2009
AGGCTGGATGTGGAAGCGCGGCAACGCGTGTAGCTGACCAGTACTAATAGCTCAATTGGCTTGATTTATGCACTGAAAAAAATTTTTTATAGATTTAAATTATGATTTTTAAAAACTTACTAAATACAATTTTTGCTTACTTCCGCATAAATTTCATAATATTCATCAGGTAACATTTCCTTGGGAAACCTAAACTGAGAGTCAAGAGAGTCTTGATAAAATTTTCCTTTATATTTGTCAGATTTTTTAAAAGATGAATTACCTTTAACTTTTTTTTCTAAAAGAGTAGGAATAAGAAGTTTTTTTGAAAACTTGATTTTCAATTTTTTACACAATTTTTTACCCGTTAGCTCAGGGCGTCTTAATAGATCTTCAAATTTTACAAATATTATTTTATTCGGGTACTTTTTTTTTAATAGCAAATAATCTATTGTTTTATGTCTCCAATGATCCCATAACTCATTAAACGCTCTCTGTTTTACAGTGTTAGTTGAAAATCTTGATTTTGCATATGAGAAATAAAAACTTTCAAATTTTCTAATTGGGCTTATGCAAATTACATTTTCTGTTTTTTCCAAAATATAAAACAACTCTCTTCTCATTCCAGAATAAACATACAAATGTTTATATTTTGCATGTTTTTTTTCAGGCACAAGTTTATTTAAAGCATTTAAATAAATTTCAAAAAATTCCATAAAATTCTTGGAATTTCTTATATTATTAATTTTTGAACTTAAAAAATTAAAATAAGACTTATAATTAATTTTTGGAACAATATCTTGAAAATCTACGATATGCGATTTATTTTCTGGTTGTTGACCAGACCAAAATTTAGGGATTACCTTTTTCCTAAAAAATTCATCACTTGATTTCCATTTATCAACGTACGCACCAGACATATTTGTGAAAAATTTTATATCTTTTACATTTTTTATGTTTGAAAGTAATTTTTTTTCATTTTCTTTTGCTTTTGAAAAAAACTCCCTTAGCAGAAAATCTTCTCCTGGTAAAAAAGCTACATCATGATGACCATCCAACATACTCATCACAATATGGTTACCATTTCGTGCTGGACCAGAGATTATTAAAACTTTTTTATTTTTACAAAAATTTTTCGTACTATTTTTAAAAAAACTGCTTTTAAAATTTACAGTTTCATATCGCTTAAATTTTTTTTTCTCTTTTGAACAAAAAGGTGTCTTAAAATTATTTAGATTAAATTTTTTAATATTTTTTTTCATTAATCGAAGTTTTCTTCCTTAATATTAAATATATTTCCAATAAAATACATGCTACAAATCAGATAATTTGACGTAATATATTTAGATGAAAAGCATTAACTTAAAAAATACTAATTTAAACAAGTTTAATAAACAATTAAAAAAAAATAATATTTTAAATTTGTGGAATAATGAACAATTTAACCAGGTAAGAAAAAAGTTAATAAATAAAAATCGAAGCGAAAAGCCATGTGAAAAATGTAATGTTAATGGGTTACATGTAGGAAAAGAATCGTTTGAAGAATGGAGCAAATTATATAAATAGAAACTTTATTTAATTTATTTCAATGAAAAACAAATCTCTCTATCCACTATTTATTGGATTCGGCAAACAGGCCCAAGAATACGCAAAAGTTTTTTCAAAAAAAAAAATAAAAATTCATAGTGTTTGTGTCTCTAATATTAAAAAAAAGAAAAAAATTTTTGATAAATATAAAATTAAAAACAGATTTGAAAATATTGAAAGAGCTTTATTAAATAAAGGCTTTAATAGTATTTTTGTTTTTTTACCCTTTAATTTGATAGAAAAAAAAATTTTTACTATTTTAAAAACGTCTAATGTGCCGGTTTACACTGAAAAACCAATAGCCTTAAGCTTTAACAAAATAGTTAAAATAGAAAAATTTGTTAGAAAAAATAAGAAAAAAATCTATATTTTATATAATAGGAATCATTATAAACTTTTTCGAGTCATACAAAACTTTAACAAAAAAGAAAAGTTTATTTTAAGAGCCTTTATTCCAGAAAGAATAAAACAAACCATTAATAATATCGATAAAAATTTAAAAGGACACATCAGATACCATCTTGCATCTCACTGGATTAATTTTTTTTTTTCAATTCACAAAATAAAAAATTTACAGCCAATTCACAATAAAGGAGAAATAACTTACAAAAATAAAAAAATTGAAATTTTAATTTCTCCTAATCATAAAGGCTATATTTCGGCAATATACATATCTAAAAATTATGTTTTGTTTTTACTTACATTAGAGCAACTTTTTGTATTTAAAAAAATAAATAAAAAAATTAAATTTATAAAATATTATAATGAATTTTCAGAAAATAAATTTAAACCAGGAATTGAAAGGCTTATAAGTTTTATAACAAAAAAAAAATTTAAATCTAATTTAACTGATATAAGAATTTTATATAATTCTCTAAAAAAACTTAATTATTAATATTCTGATATATAAATATAAGAACATATCGATCTTGTTTAGTCTGGGCCCCTCTATGCATACCTGTTTCGTCAAATAATAAACAATCACCAGCATTTTCCATACTTATATATTTGAATATATTAAAATCAATGGTACTAAATAATAAATGAAAACGTACCAAAATCATCTTGCTTCATTAAATAATACAAAAAATTATAATTTAAGAAGGCCTGTTTTTAGATCTTCAGCGATATTTCCATTTTTAATAAATTCGCATTTAAATGCAAAAATTCATTTTTTAGGATATTGGCTAATAAAGAGAAATATAAAGGAAATAAATATATTAATTTCAATAAGGGATAAGAGTGGAAAAATTTTAAAAAGATTTACAAAAATTATAAATCAAGTAAATGCTTTCACTATTGATATAAAAAAAGAACTAGATATAAAAAAATTCTCTGTTTTTTTTGGCTCAATTGAATTAGAAGTTTTTTCAACTCAAGATATGGTTTATCCATATCCAGCCTTTATAATAAATTTAGACGGAACAAAAACTTCTAGTTTTGTACATACTTGCGGAAGAATATATAACGACTACGAAGATTTTCAGAGTAACTCAAAATTTTTAATTCCTGAAACCGGATTTGATATTAGTAACAATAAACAGTTCAAACCTTTTTTTGCTTTTGTTAATGGAAAAGAGGCTCTGGATAATACAATAATAAATTTAGAGCTTATAAATCAAACGGGTCAGACTAAAAGAAAAAAAATTTTCTTTAAAAAAATCAAACCCTATGAAACTCATTTTGTTTATTTCTTACATGATAAAGAAAAGTATTTTTTTTTAAATAAAAAAGGAACAGTAAGAATAAGACATAACTTTAAAAACTTTTTTCCTAGATTTTTAGCAGGAAATTTTGATAAAAATTACCATAATTCATCTATTACACATACTTACTACGATCTTTCTGAAAAAAAAGATAAATCTCAATATTGGCTTAATCCAAATAAAAAAAAATTTTGTGATATGTCGATTGCAATACCAATATTAAATCATAAAAATTTTTTTTCTGAGTTAGCAGTCTATCCAAATTTTGCCAAATCAAAATTTAATCTAAATCTCCAAGTTTATAATCAAACGGGAAAAAATTATTTTACCATAAAAGATTTTTTAAAAGTAAATAAAAACTTTAAACAACCAAAGTATGTAAATTTGAATGAATTAATTTTAAAGAATAAAATTATTTTAAAAAAATCTGAAAGTTATTTTGGTAAAATTACTATTTCAGAAAATAAGGAAACCTTAACTAGATTAAAATTTGGATTAAATTTGGGAAAATACTCAAAGAACAATCAAGCTATAGAAAGCAATATATGTTTTAATGCCAATGTTCCAGTTGAGGCCGTTTTAAAAAAAAAGGGTACTTTTAAATGGGGTTTGTTAAAAAATAGAAATAATTCTTTTATCATACTTTCAAACATAAGCTTTTTTAAAAAAAATTATAAAAATGCAAATTTAACCCTTAAATTTTGGAATCAAAAAAGCAAAAAGTGTTTATCAAAAAAAATTATAATAAGAGATAACGGTAATTATTTTTTTGATTTGAATAAGCACACAAGAATAAGAAATTTTTTAGGAAAGAATATGCCTGGATGGATCACTGTTCAAAGCGACAATCCTTTTGTAAACGGATGGTATCTTGAAATTTCCAAAAATGGATCTATTGGTGCAGATCACTTATTTTAATGAAAAAAAAAAATATAAATTTTAAAATTAAAAAGATTGATCCTTGGCTAGCAGAAAACTCCTTTTATCTTAAAGCATCCTCAGATAGAATGTCTAAATTTATTGCTCATTATGAGACATTTAAAAAAATTAAGAGAATTCCGGGGGCGATAGTTGAATGCGGAGTTTTTAGAGGTGCCAGCGCATCAAGATTGATGCACCTAAATAAAATTTTTAGGACAAATAAAACGTTTTATGGTTTCGATGCTTTTGGTAAATTTCCTGAAATCGGGGATAAATCAGATAAAAATTTTTCAAAATTACATAATAAAAAAATTGGCTATGGTTTAGGTATAAAAGAATTAGATTATTTTTATAAGAAAAATAACTTTAAAAAATATAATTTAATTAAAGGTGATATAACAAAGTCATTAATTCCCTTAATAAGAAGAAAAATTAAAATTTCTTTACTTCATTTAGATCTAGATACTTTTGCGGCAACAAAGTTTGCTCTTGAAAATCTATATTCTTTAGTGTCAAAAAATGGAATTGTGTTAATAGATGATTACATGCATATTAAAAATACAACAATTGCTGTTAACGAATTTTTAAGTAAAAACAAAAAAATAAAAATAGGAAAATTTGATTTTCCTTGCAGACCTTCATTTATAATAAAGAAAAAAAATTAAATTACTTTGCTAATTTTTTAACTAATCTCGAAATTCTATTATCTTGATTATATATTTTCGACATTATTAATGAGGCTTCTTTTGGAGATTTTTTATAAGCCAACCTGAGAACATCCATCCAATTAGAATTATTTTTTTTTCTTATGTTTTCTATTTGATTTATAATTTTAAGCTTATTTAAATTTTTTTTCATTATAGCAAATTTTTTTTTATATTTATGAAGAATATAACCAACTTTTGCAAAGGTTTCTATAGATTTAAAATTTTTTCTATTAACTATTGCAGTAAATATTTTTATTTTTTTTAACTTATTTTCAATTTCAAATAAAGCTTCTGTTGCTATACCTTTTTTTCTAAAATTTTTATTAACACAAATTGAAATGTAGTTAACATTTTTCTGTTTTTGACATCTTATATACCCACACTTTATTTTTTTATAAAATATATTAAAAAAAAAATGATCTTTTTCCTTCATATTTTTTTTAAACCATTTGTCATGATCTAAAAAAGATGTTTTTTCAATTTTTTTTTTACTACCTGAATTTAAATGATTTGATCTTAAATCATAGAAAAATTTTGAATCACTTATTTTTGTTTTCTTTATCTTTATTATCATTTTATTTACTTTTTATCTTTTCCAAAATTTTTTTGTTAAGGGCTCATAAGCATCAATTGGTTTTTTACATACTTCACCAAGAATATTTTCAAAATATCTTGCAGAGATTCCGTATCCCGGCCGAATTCTTTTTATATTTTTTTTAGTAAAAATTTCTCCTTTTTTTATTTTTTTTATTGTAAATATTGATCTTCTATAGTTTTTACTCAAATTTTCTGAATTCTTTCTGATGAATTTTTTTTTACCTAAAAGTTTAGTAAATATTTTTGAATTATTTATAGTTATTGAAGGATTATCTATTGAATTTCTGTAGCCCTTTATTTGATCTTCATTCAATGAGAAATCATAATCTAATCCTCTTTCTTTTTTCAAACAAATATGTTTTTCAAATAATGTTGCACCGACTTTTGACGCTGCAGCTCCCATTAGATTGTCTTTAGAATGGTCAGAAAAACCAATTTCGCAATTAAATTTTTTTTTCATGATCTTAATATTGTAAAGATTAAAGTCATTAATCTTTGCAGGATAATTACTTACACAGTAAAGAAGAGAAAGATTTTTTAATTTTGATTTTCCTATTTCTTTAAGAACCTGAGCAATTTCTTCTATTGAAGAAGTGCCAGTTGATATTATTAAGGGTTTTTTTGTTGATATTATTTTTTTTATAAGAGAAATGTCATTCATCTCAAAAGAAGATACTTTATAGATAGGACAGTTTAATTTTTCTAAAAAATCTACAGCTGTTTCATCGAAGGGAGTGCTGAAAATTTTAATTCCAATTTTTTTAGCATGTTTAAAAAGTTTTTTATGCCAATTATAGGGCGTTTTTGCTTTTTCATAAAGGTCCCATAAACTGTATCCTTTCCATAAACCTTCCTTAATCATGAAATATTTTTTTTTTGAATTTACAGTCATCGTTTTAGCTGTAAATGTTTGTAATTTTACGGCATCAGCACCACCAGCTTTGGCAATAGAAATAAGTTTTTTTGCGACAGATATTTTACCATTATGATTAGATGATATCTCTGCAACAAAAAAAGGTTTGTTTTTTTTACCAAGCATTTAAAGTGAATGAATCATGTTTTTTTATAAAATAAAAGTCTTATTAAAGGCCAAATATACTTTTTTTCCACCTAAAAAAAAAGATATTTTAATTTATGATGCTTTATCATTAAAAATAATATCAAAAATTTTCTTAACAAAAAACTTTGAAATAATACATACAAGAAAAGAAAAAATAAATTTATTTATCTTATTAAAAACATTTTTAAGTTTTCAATTTAGTTTTTTCGATTATTTAATAAATTATATAAAATATTCTAGCGCTAAATTGGTAATTACCTCAATGGATAACGATATGACTTTTTACAAACTTAAATCAAGGTTACCTGTTTTAACAATTTTTTTTCAAAATGGTGCTAGAAATGTTCAAGAGGATGTTTTCTCTATTTTAGAAAAAAAAATAAACTTTAAAAACTTAAGAAAAAAAAATCATGTAGATTTAATGTGTACCTTCAATAAAATTACTGGAGAAAAATATAAAAAATTTATTAAAGGAGAAAATTTTGTTTCAGGCTCTATTTTAGGAAATGAAAAAAAGATTTCCAATTTAAAAAAAAATACCCTTGTATATGTTTCTCTTTATAGACCACCAGAAAGAAGAAAAATTCCTACTGAAGAAAGAACTTTTTTAAAAACAGTTGAAAAATATTGCACTGAGAAAAAAATAAAAATGATAATACTTTGTAAATTTTATAAAGGCACAATCAAAGGCAGGCAAGAGTACTCTTTTTATAAAAATAATATTAATCAAAATTCTATAATTATTTTAAACGATCCCAAAAGAGAAACTTTTAAAATTTTGGATCAATCTAAATTAATTGTAAATATTGGTTCAACTTTAGGATTTGAGGCACTAGCAAGAAAAAAGAGGGTTGCATTATGTCACCCTTATCCACTAAAAGATAAAAAAAGAGGAAAAAAAAGGTTTGGTTATCTTAGCAAAAAATCTAAAAATGGTTTTTTCTGGCACGTAGGAATATCAGAGAAAAATATTTTTAAATTATTTGACCGTGTTATAAATACTTCAAATTCAAAATGGTTATCCATTCTCAAGAAAAATAACGAAGAAGTAATTTATTATGACTTTAAAAATTTTTTATTAAAACAAAAATTGAAAAAATTTTTAGCCCTAAGAGAAAAAAATTTAAAAAAATATATAAGAAATTAAACTTTTCTACCCACAGATTTTGCTACAAGCTTTGAACTTTTAACTAGCTTTCCAAATTGGGAAAAATTTAAAGGTTGTAGGGGATCAACTGCAGATTTTTTTGGATCTTTATGAATTTCAATAATCAATCCATCGCACCCAGCCGCTATTGATGCAAAAGTTAAGCTTGGGACCCAGGGTGCCCAAAAAGACGCGTGACTAGGATCTGAAATAATAGGAAAATTTGTTATTTCTTTCAAAGCAGGAATAGCTTGAATATCTAAAGCAAACCTTGAGGTATCTCTATGAGTGTGCGGTATAGAAACTCCTCTCTCACATAAAATTAATTTTTCATTTCCCTCTATTAATATATGTTCAGCAGCTCCAAGCATATCTCTTAAGCTAGCACCAAAATGTCTTTTCAAGATCAATGGTTTATTTGTTAATGCACATTCTTTTAACAACTCAAGATTTTGCATATTTCTTGACCCAATCTGTAAAATATCAGCTGTTTTACAAACTCTATCTAAATATCTTATTTCTGTAATTTCTGTAACAACACTTAATTTAAAACTTTTCTTGATATCATCCATGATATCCATTCCCTGGTTTTTAGACTCCTTATATTTTGGAGATCTATAAGGAAAAGTTAAAGGTTTATATGCATGGCCTCTAATAATTTTTATCTTATTTTTCACTAAACATTTTGCTACATCAACCATTAATTTGTGACTTTCGACTCCATTAGGCCCAGCTATTATTGGTATATTATTAGATCCAAATTTAACTCCATTACCTATATCAATAATTCTTTTTATTTTCTTCGAGGTTGAAAGAGGTAATTTATTTTTCTTATCATCATAAGTTATATCCTTTGTAGGAAATTTATTTGAAAGATCTTTTTTGAAATATTTTTTCATTTTTATCCTATTGTTTGTATTGAAATTCTGTTTCTTTAACAACACTATATTTTTTTTCTTTAAATAATGAATTATAAATTGAATGAATTAATTTTAAAACATACAAATTTTTTTCAATGTCTAAATCTCTTGAAGATTTAAAAATTTTTTTATTTAGAAACTCTTTAAGAATTTTTTTATGTCCGTTGCCCATACCAGATTTAGGCCCGAGACCTTTAGGGAAATGTTCAGAATTTAATTTGTCCATTTTTAAATGAGTTTTGGTAAAATAAAAAATCTTATTAAGACTTATATCTTTGATCAAATATCTTCCTTTATCGCATAGCACATCCATTGACATTCTATAATCTCTATTTGCTCTAGTAGTTGCTTTTAGATTTGAAATAATATTATTTTTGTGAACTAAATTAAGCGTTATTAAATCTTCTGCTTGAAGTTTTTTTTTATTAAAAGCACCAAAAACATTAAATTTTTTCACTGGTCCAAAAAAATAAATCATTATATCTAGTAAATGTATAGACTGATTGAATAAAACCCCACCATCACTAATATATTTTCCTCTCCATCCCGTAGAATAATATTTTTTACTTCTGTGCCAATACAATGCGGCGTCGACGAAAAACGGACTTCCAAATTTTTTATTTTTGATAATTTTTTTTCCTTGGTCGATAGCTACATTGTGCCTATTTTGAAAAGCTACCCAACATTTAGTTTTAGTTTTTTTTTTTTAATAAAACTAATCTTTTAGCGTCTTTTAATGAAAGTACAAACGGCTTCTCTATAAGTGTATCAATACTTTTTTTTAAAAAAAAGCTTGTATGAAGATAGTGTGAGCCCGAAGGAGTACAGATAATTGCATAATCTAATTTTACTTTTTTTTTTGCAATATCTTTAAAAGTAGTAATTACACATTTTTTATGTAGATTTTTAATTTTATTCTTTTCGATTAAAAAAATCTTCTTTACTTTTTTAGAGGACCTAAGTAGTTCAATATAATGCTTTCCTGCTGCTCCGTAACCAACAATTGCTATATTCATATATTTAATTATAAAAATTTTTTATCACTTTGTTTAGTTTTTTTTCTTGCTTAAGTAAATCTTTTTTCACCTGATTAATGATCTATGAGTTTATTTTTTTTGCATATCTCATAGCCATCTCTGCTAAATAAAGATCTTGTTTAGTGTGAATATCAATGCCTGTAAAAGGCTCGTTGTTAATTATAAAGCTAACTTTTTTTCCAATTCTTTTTCCTTTTCTCCAAAATTTAGCTCTGGTTGCTGAAGCGAGTCCAGTATCTTCTCTATATAATCTTTGTCCTACCTGTCTTGATGTATAAGATCTCATCCACTTTGAAACTTTTTTAAATTTTTTTCCCTCTTTATGCCAGACATGTTTATAAAATTCATGAACAGAAAAAGCACTGTCTATATGATTATTTTTTTTTAAGATATTTACTGCCTCTGTAATCCAAGAGGACTGTCTAAATAAATTTGTGCAAGTTAAAAAAACACAGATATCAAATTTAGCTTTATAAAATTTTTCAGCTTCTAAAAGAGCGTTCTGTAGAGTTTTTTCAGTCGTAACAAAATCACCAGAAAAATTTTTTTTTCTTAAAAAAGGCACTTCCGCTCCAATTTTTTGCGCTTCCTTTGCAATAATTTTAGAGTCTGTTGAAACTAAAATTTTATCACAAGCTTTACTTTTTTTTGCAGCGCTTATCGGATAATAAATTAATGGTTTTCCACATACTTTACGTAGGTTTTTTAATTTTAAACCCTTAGATCCACCCCTAGCTGGAATAATACATAATACCTTATATTTTTTTTTCATTTTAAAACTTAAGTCTATTTTTTTTCATTTCTGCTAAATTCTTAAAACCAGCATTTTTCATTGCCGTAACTAACTCACTCTCCAAGATTTCGAATACACGTTTAACACCTTTATTACCATTATTTATTAATCCATAAATTGGTGGTCGACCAATTCCAACTAGATCAGCTCCTGCACATAAATACTTAATAATATCACTACCTTTTCTTACTCCACCATCTATTAATATTTTGGTTTTCCGTTTGTTAAATTTTGAGAGTTCTCGCAAAACTTCAATTGAGCTAATACCTGAGTTGAACATTCTTCCTCCATGGTTTGAGATCCAAACACCGTCAACTCCTCTCTTAACAGCCTCAAAAATATCGTCATGACTTATCAAACCTTTTAAAATAACTGGTAGACTCGTTTTTTTTTTTACCCATGAAATAAAAGACCAATCATAATTTAAAGCATATTTTGGATTGGGTGATATTGGATTAGTTCTTTTTCCAAATTTTCTTGCATCGTATATTATTTCTCTATCTTGATACCTGTGGGATCTGACATTAGCATCTAAACAAAAACAGATTGAAAAACATTTTAATTTTTCTGCATCTTTAATTTCTTTTTCAATCCAATTTTTATCTCCAAAGGGAAAAATTTCCCAACCTATTATCGCGTTTTTATTTTTTTTTCTAATATCATTAAGACTCATTCTGCCTTGAGTTGAAAAAAAGGCTATTCGAGATTTATCATTAAAAGCCATAGCTGTTTCTACCTCTCCTCTAGAATGAAATTGAGTCTGATGACCCATAGGTGCTAAAATTAGGGGTGAAGAAATATTCAATCCAAAAATATTAATCGATATTTTTGTATTCCTTATTCCTTTAAGTACTTTTGGTAAAATCTTTAAGTTTTCTAAATCGTTTATATTTTTATCTCTAGTGAATCCGTCTTCAGCTCCTGCTTGAAGCCAATCGAAAGTACCTTTTCTTATATTTTTTTTAGCAAATCTTTCTGCTTGATTGATAGTACTAAAATTTTTTATATTTTTTGTTTTCAATTTTTCTATCTTTTTTAGTTTTTAAATGCTAACTCCAATGCTTTTTTTGCCTGCAATGTATTCATTAAAATACCATTAAAATATTTTATTTTTTTTTGTTTTAATAATTTGGACAATACTGTTTTTTTAGGTGAGTAAATAACATCAAATATAGCGGAATCCTTATTTATAAATTTTATAAGACTTTTTTCTATTGGTGACTTTTTTAAGTAGCTTTTTGAAAGATCGCTACCTAATGGCGTACAATTAATGATTAATGATTTTTTACATAGAATTTTTTTATCCAACTTTTTTTTAAAGTTTACGTTTCTTATATTTTTTGGTTGTTTTGAAGTAATAATTAAAAATTTATTTGTTTTTTTCTTTTTTTTTAAAAAATTAAATATTGCTGACCCTGTGCCCCCTAAACCAATTATTACAATTAATTTATAGTTTGGAATAATTTTTTTGACACTTTCATAAGCACCATAAACGTCTGTATTGAAACCAAATAATTTTTTATTTTTTTTTATTATTAAGTTAACAGACTTTGCTTTTTGTGCATAAGGATCCAAACCTTGCATGTATTTAATTACTTTTATTTTATAAGGCATTGTTACAGCAGTTGCCTTGAATTCGTCCATGTTTTTTATTGTTGTAAAAAAATTATTAAGAGCCAATGGTTTTACTTCAAATTTTTTCATAATTGCATCTAGCCTCTTTTTTTTAAAATAAGCTTGCCATATTCCTATTGATCTTGGTTTTTTAAGAGGGTAACCTAATATCCCATTAACAAGTGTTGTCATTTTTTAAATTTAAAGTGTATAAGTCTAAAAGAAAGATAATTAGTTCAATTTTTGAACAAAGTAAATATAGAAATTTTATATTATGTGCGGAATAGCGGGTATCATAGATCATTCAAGCAAAGAAAACATCTCAATAGTTGATAAAATGCTTGAAGAAATAAGGTACAGAGGCCCTGATCAAAAAAACTCTATTTCAGGAAATTTTTTTGACATTGGAGCGGTGAGATTATCAATACAGGATTTGTCAGATAATGGTAATCAACCTTTTTTTTCAAGAGATAAAAATATTATATCAATTTATAATGGAGAAATTTATAATTATAAGGATTTAAAAAAAAAATATTTTAAAAATCATTATTTTAAAGGTTCCTGTGATGGCGAAATTATTCCATACATGTATCAAAAGTTTGGCCTTAATTTTGTAGATAAATTGAAAGGTATGTTTGCGATTTGCGTAATTGATATCCGCAACAAAAAAACTATTTTGGTAAGAGATAGATTTGGTATTAAACCTTTTTATTTCTGTTTTGATAATAAGACAAAACAGCTTTCCTTCGCTTCTGAAATTCATCAATTTTTCAAAAATAAAAATATTGTAAAAGAAGAAAATATTGATGAATCAATTCGATATTTAAGAGATGGATATGTTCAGGCTTCAAACTCAACATGGTTTAAAAAAATTAAAGCTTTTGAACCAGGAACGCTTTTAATTTTTACGGGTAATAACGATTTAAGAATAAAAAAATATTATGACTTAGCAAATCAAATTAATGAAAACATTGATAAAAAGGAAGTAAATCTATTCAATCTTCAAAAAGAAAATTTTTCATTAGTGGATAAATCTTTTGAAGAACATATTCTCAGTGATGTTAAAATTGGTTTACATATTTCTGGAGGTATAGACTCTTTGCTTTTAGCATGCGCGATAAAGAAAAAAGAATTAAACGTTGATACTTTTACTTTTGACTATAATGAAAAAAAATTTAGTGAGGTTAATCAAGCTAAAGAGATTGCAAATAATCTAGGATTTAAACATTACAGCTGTAAAATAAAAGACTCTAATCTTATAAAAGAATATGAAGATACTTTGAAAATTCAATTTGAACCTTTTTCTTCTTTAAGAGTAGTTTCTCAAAACTTTCTTTACAAAAATTTTAAAGACAAATGTAGAGTAATATTAGACGGGAATGGGGGAGACGAAATTTCCGCAGGATATAAATACCACCAGATTGCATGGTTAAAAGATATGGAAAAACTAGGTTATAAAGATTCTTTTAAATCTTTGGTTGATTTAAAAAATTTATCTAAAAAAGTAATTTCTAATTTTATCAAAAGTTCTAAAAAAAAAAATTGGTGGTTATAATAGAATTACAGAAGACGGTATCGGGTATTCAGGAATTGAAGTTTTAAATAAAGAATATCTAAAAAAAAAATATGGGAAGCTTATTATAAAAAAACCTTTTAAAAGTATTTTGAGAAATTGTCAGTATAAAGAGCTCTTTTATACAAAAATGCCAAGGTGTTTACGTTACGTTGATAGAATGTCTATGAGACAAAGTATTGAAACGCGTGTACCATTATTAGACCATGAATTAGTTGAAAATTTTTTTAATATACCAATGAAATTTAAGATTGTTGACGGTCAACAAAGATATTTAATGAAACAATATTGTAAAAATTTTGTAAGTAAAAAAATTTACAGTAAAAATAAGGTATCAATTGCTGATCCTCAGACCTCCTGGCTTAAAAATCAGTTTAAAGAATATACATTGGATACTTTTAATTCAAAGATTGCAAAGGAAAATGAAATTATTAATTATAAAAAATTAAATAATCATTATAAATCGTTTCTTAAAGAAAAAAAAATATCAAATTCTTTCTTTTTATTTCAATGTCTTAATTACCTTACTTGGAAAGAAAAAATTTTAAAAAATTAAATTATATATTGTTATGAAAATAGCCATTATACCAGCTCGAGGAGGAAGTGAGAGAATTAAAAACAAAAATATAAAATTATTTTTAAAAAGACCAATAATATTTTTAACTATAAAGATTTTAAAAAAAATGAATTTTTTTAACAAGATTATTGTTTCAACCGACAGTCAAAAAATTATGAATATTTGCAAAAAAAAAGGTATTGAAGAAATAATTTTAAGACCTAAGAAGCTGGGACATCGTAAAATTACAACAAATAAAGTAATTAATCACGCAATAAAAAATTTAGAAAAAAATTACAAATTTAAATATGTTTGCTGTGTCTACCCTTGCAATCCATTTTTACATAAAAAAAATATAATAAAGTCATTTAAAATGATTAAAAATAAACAAGATTTAGTGTTTCCATTGTCAGAATATCCAGTGCCTATACAAAAGGCTATACATTTGAGGAAGGATAAAGTTTCTCATTTAAATAAGTCTGCTATTAAAAAAAATACTCAGGAATTTGAAAAATCATTTCATGATGCAGGTCAATTTTATTTTGGAACAAAACATGCTTGGAAAAGCAATAAAAAAAATTTAAAGGGCTTTGTTTTAAAAAAATACACGAGTGTAGATATTGACTACCCTGAAGATTGGAAATTTGCAGAATTTTTGTACAAAAATAAATTTAGTAAATAAATAGATAGAAATAATCCAAATTTTTTCTTTACAGTTCAAAATTTGAACACTATAAATTCATTTAAATGGATGATGAAAATAAATCAGATCAGTTCGAAGTGCTTAGAAAACTAAATACAAATCCTTCAAGCACTCAAAGAGAATTATCTAATCAACTAGGTTTCAGCTTAGGTAAAATAAATTATTGTTTAAAATCACTTAAAAATAAAGGATATATAAAGTTAAAAAATTTTCAGAGTCAAGAACATAAAATAAAATACCTAAGATATATTATTACTAGAAAAGGAATAGCCTTTAGAACGCGACTAACTATAAATTTTATGAAAAAAAAAAATGAAAGAGTACGATCAATTAAAAAATGAACTCAACAAAAATAAAAATAATGAATAAAAAAAATGACAATTTATACAATAAAACAATATTGGTCACAGGAGGAACAGGCTCTTTTGGTCAACGGTTTATATCTGAAATACTAAGTTTATCATCTCCAAAAAAAATTATTGTTTTTAGTAGAGATGAATTGAAACAGCATAACATGCAAAATCGGTATAAGAATAATAAAATAATGAGGTACTTTGTGGGCGATGTCAGAGACTCGGAAAGATTAAGAGATGCTATGGAGGGTGTTGATATAGTTGTGCATGCTGCAGCTTTAAAACAAGTACCATCAATTGAATATAATCCTTTTGAAGCAATTAAAACAAATATTTACGGTGCAAAGAATGTTATTGATGCAGCTATTAAAAATAAAGTATCAAAAGTAATTGCTTTGAGTACTGATAAAGCAGCTGCACCTATAAACTTATATGGAGCAACAAAACTTGCCTCGGATAAACTATTTATTTCTTCTAATAACTTTGTAGGAAACAAAAATATTAAATTTTCTGTAGTTAGATATGGCAATGTGGCGGGCAGCAGGGGTTCAGTAATCCCATTTTTTTTAAAATGTAAGTCTAAGGGTGAATTTCCAGTAACAGATAAAAGAATGACGAGATTTAATATTACTTTGGATGAGGGAGTAGATTTTGTTTTAAAATGTTTAAAAATTATGAAAGGAGGTGAATTATTTGTTCCTAAAATACCATCGTTCAAAATAACAGATCTTGTAAAATCTATGCACAATAACCCTAAAATAAAAATTGTAGGAATTAGACCAGGAGAAAAAATTCACGAAGAGATGATTACAAGCTCTGACTCTCTTAACACTTTAGAGTTTAAAGATTTTTTTATAATACTTCCATCAACACTAATACTCGATAGTCAAAAAAAAAAGTTATTAACTAAAATTTACAAAGGATCAAGGTTTGTAAAAGATGAATTCAACTATAGCAGTAAAACTAATTCTCAATTTCTAAAAATTGCCGATCTTAAAAAAATTTTAATAAAATTAAAAAAAGAAATTGATGGACAATAAAGATGTCTTATTTGTAAACATAATGGGTGTTGGAAAAAATGGCACCACACTACTAGGCAGTTTATTAGATAATCATAATGAATTATCTTCATTTCCAATGGAAATGAAATTTGTTGAGCATTTTTTACACAACGTAAAAAGAAAAAATTTTTTGGGATTAGAGAATTTTTTATTTAGTAAAAGTAAATTAATTTTGTTAAATAAGAATAAAGCAAATAGTTTAATTCAAGACGAGTCAGAGAGAATAGTAACAGGTAACTTGAGCCAAATTGATTTTGATTTAGCTAAATTTAAGAAAATATTTAAGGATAACATAAATTTTGATTTAGAAGAAAAAAATTTAGAAAAGATACTCAAATATTTTCATTTAGTCCTTGAAAAATATCTTTCAAAAAAATTCAATGATAAAGTAATTATTCAAGATGGTGCCTTTGGTTTAAGATTAATTAAAGATCAAATAAATCTTTTTAAAAATATAAAATTTTTAATAATTGTAAGAAACCCTCTTGATACCTACGTTTCAATGAAGAAAATCATTAAAAATTTTAAATATTTTCGAAGATTTATTGGTGATTTTGGTGTTCCTGAACAAAAACATATTAAAAATGAAGAAATAAATTATAAAATCATAAATAAAATCTTCTCACACTATAAAAACGATAAAAGATTTTTATTTCTTAAGTATGAGGACTTAGTAGAAAATCCACAAAAAATTATGATTAAATTGTCGGATTTTTTGCAAATAAAATACTCCGAGAGTATGTTAAAGCCCTCAGTTTTTGGTCAAGATTGGTACGGTAATTCTACAAGAGTAAAAAAGAAAAAATCTATTGACGCGAAAGAGGTAGGAAAATATTTCAGTAATTTAAATAAAAATGAAATAAATTTTATTGAATTGTCGCATAAAAAATTTTATAAAAATTTCTCATACCTAGAAAACATTAAAAGTTTTTCGTTGATAAGTTCGGTCAAAATAATTTTTAAAATATATATTCAAAACCTTCTAGAAGCGAGAGAAGTTATTCCTAAAAAAAATTTCATAGTAAAATATCTATATTTTACTCTGATATTAAATAATTACTTTTTGATAAGAAATTTATTCCATATTGAATTTTCAAATGAAAAATAAAATATTATCATTAACCCTTGATAAAAATTTATTTCAGAAAAAGCCTAAAAAAATTTCGTATTACGGTATATTCGATGAAAAATTGCAGAAAGAATTTAGAAATTTAAATTATATCGATGAATTAAATGATAAATATTGTCCCAAGGAAACAATTAGAGATTTATCTTACTGTGAAAAAATTTACAACAGGATTCTAAAAGAACTTACCACGAGATTGAACAAATTTCATAATTGTGCTTTTTCACAGAAAGAGTGGCAAATTATTTTTGGCAATTGGTTATTTCAATTTATTTGTATTGTTTTTAGGAAGTATAAAAGTATTTTAGTTTTAATAAATAAGAATGAATTTAAAAATATATATGTAAATTTTTCAGATCAATTTACTCCTTCACCAGATATATTTCATCTACACTCTGTGACCAATCAGCGGGAATGGAACGAAAGATTAACAAGTAAAATTATAAAATTTCTTGCAAATAAGAAAAAAATTAATCTTATAAATTTAAACACAAAATCAAAAAAAATTAATTATGACAATTTTATTTCAGATAAATTTTTAACTTCAAGTAAATTTTCTCATTTGCAGTTCCTAGATAAATTAAATTTAAATAAAAAAAAAAATTTCTTGATTTATCAAACTAGCTTAGGTTTTTTGAATGAAAAAAAACTTGAAATAAAGTTAAGCCAATTCCCAAACGACTGGCACTTTCCTCTAATAAACCTATCTGAAACAGTAAATGAAAAAATAAGAAATAATCTTTTTAAATTAAAAATAATTAATAATAATTTTAATTCATTAATATTAAATTTACTTCCGAGATATTTCTCGTCAAGGTATATAGAAAATTTTTCAAAAATAATGAAAAATATTGATAAATTAAATTTGCCCAAAAAACCAAAATTCATTTTAACATCAAACATACACGCAAATATTTTATTTAATTTTTATATTATGAGAAAAAAAAAGGAGAATAAAACAAAATTGATATTACTACAGCATGGAAATAATTCCTCTATAGATTTAAAATATAAGTATTCTTTGGAGCATAAAGTAGCAGATCACTTTCTTACATGGGGACATAAAAATTCAAAAAAAGATATTAAATTATTTAATACTCATTCGATAAGAATAAAGAAAAAAAAGTATAACTCTAATTTATCAAAATTTGGTATTTTTTTACACCCATTGAGACAACACCCATTATTTTGTGATCTCAGTGAGAGAACACAAAATATTATAAGGTTTAAAAAATTAATAAATAAAATAAATGAGAAATTGAATTATAATATTAAAAAAAATACTTATGTAAAATTATTTCCAGCAGACTACTCTAAAGATAAATTAAATTTACAAAAAAGTTTAAAAAAATGTAAACTTAAAATTTATAGCAATCCAAATCCTTACGACTTGATAAATGAATCTAGACTAAATTTTTTCTTATATCTTTCAACAGGTGTGTTTGAGACCTTATCAATGAATAGACCCACAGTTGTGTATTCGCCACAAATTTTGGGTACAATAGATCGTAAATATAAAAAATTTTTTAGACTTTTATACAATTCCAAAATTTTATTTAACTCAATAGATGATCTACTCTTACACGTTGATAATGTTTGGCCTAATATTAATAAATGGTGGTTAGATAAAAAAGTTCAATCATCTATTAAAAAATTTAACGATAACTTGAATGTTTCAGGTTCAAATAATCTTAATTTCATTGAAAGAAAGTTAAATGCCTTCACATAAATTTATTGACTTTTTAAATCAAACTTTTAAAGTGTTCAATATTTGAACAAATCAGATTTTATTTAAATTAATTATGATCTTTTTTAAAAAATTATTAAATAACATAGATTTTATATTAGACAAAAATCACTCAAAAGAGTTTAAAGTTTTTTATATATATTTTTTTTTCAACATGATTGTTGAGTTGATTGGAATAGGGCTTATAGTTCCATTTTTACAACTTATTATTAACGAAAATATTCTACAGAATTTTTTTTTAAGTAATTATATTCAAATATATGAATTTTCTAAGCAAGAAGTGTTATTATTTTTTATCTTTTTAATTTTATTTGTTTATTCATTAAAAACTTTATTTTTAATTTACATAGCAAAAAAAGAAACTAAATTTATTAAAAATATAAGAGTAAGTTTAGCAAAAAGACTTTTTACCTATTATCTAAAATCACCTTATTCGTTTCATTTAAAAAATAATTCATCTGTTCTAATTAGAAATATTCAAGATATAAAATATTTTAGCAATTTACTTATAAATACTTTAAATTTTTTTATAGAGAGCTTTATTTTAATAGGTATTTGTGTTTTTCTATTTATTTTTGATCCACTAATAACTTCATTTTCCTTAGGTATCTTAATTTTAATAGGATTATTGTTTAATTTGACTCTAAAAAAACAAATTACCAGGTGGGCTAAAATTCGTCAAGAAAATGATGGCTTGAAAATAAAAAATATTCAACAAGGGATATATTCAATAAAAGATATTAAGATTTTGAACAAAGAAAATTTTTTTATCAATCTATTTAATGAAAGTGAGTTTAAAACATCTACGAGTTCACAAAATTTTGATTTTAATACTCGCCTTCCTAAGATTTTACTTGAAATAACTGCTGTTACCACTCTGCTTTTTTTAGTTTTAATTGCAATACAAATGACAGATAATTTTATAGACATTGTTCCTACAATGGGTTTATTTTCTATCGCAGCGTTTAAAATTTTTCCATCTATTGCTCGAATAGTAAGATCCTTACAAATAATTAAATTTTGCATTCCTGTTGTTAATGAACTTAAAAAAGAATTTTCTTTATCAAAGATTAATAATAAAAAATTTGAAACTCTTGAAAAAAGAAGTGCTAAATTTTTAGAATTTAAAAATAGAATAAATTTTAAAAATATCTCATTTTCATACGGTAAAAATTCAAATAAAATATTTGAGAATCTTAATTTTGAAATTAAACAAGGACAAATAATTGGAATTTATGGTGAAAGTGGAAAAGGGAAAACAACATTTATAAATTTGTTATTGGGATTATTAGCTCCAAATAAAGGAAAAATAATTATAGATGGCAGGTATTTAATTCGAGATAATATTTATAAATGGCAAAGTTTTATTGGCTATTTACCTCAGGAAACAGTTTTAATTAATGACTCATTAAATTCAAATATAGCATTCGGAATTGAGAAAAAACAAATAGACAAACAAAAAATTAATGATTTAATTAAAAGTCTAAAACTCTCCAAATATTTGAATAGAAGTTCATTAGATAAGATTGCTGAAAAAGGCGATAATCTTTCTGGAGGTCAAAAACAGAGGATAGGTATAGCTAGAAGTTTATATCATAATCCAAGAGTATTAATCTTCGATGAACCCACTAGCGCTTTAGATAGAAATACAGCAGAGGAAATCATAAAAAAAATTTATTCATTTAAAAGGAAAAAAACAATTATAATTATTTCTCATGATAAAAAAATATTAAGAAAATGTGATAAAATATACCATCTTAAAAAAAATAAACTTTCAATACAATGATTATACCTTATTCAAAACAATCTATTTCAAAAAGTGATATAAAAGCAGTAACGAAAGTGCTTAGATCTGATTACTTAACACAAGGTCCAAAAGTATTGGAGTTTGAAAATAGAATAAATAAATTTGTAAAATCAAGATTCTCAGTAGCTGTAAACTCAGCTACCAGTGGACTACATTTAGCTTGCTTAGCCTTGGGTTTAAAAAAAGGTGATTGGCTTTGGACATCAGTAAATTCTTTTGTGGCTTCAGCAAACTGTGGCTTATATTGTGGAGCAAAAATTGATTTATTAGATATAGATATAAATGATTATAATATATCTATAAATTTGTTAGAAAAAAAATTGGAAGAAGCTAAAAAAAATAATAAATTACCAAAAATAATTATACCAGTGCATTTTGCAGGCAGACCCTGCAAAATGAGAGAAATATTTAGATTATCTAAAAAATATCATTTTAAAATAATCGAGGATGCCTCCCATGCCTTAGGAGCAAAAATTAATAATAAAAAAATTGGTGCTTGTAATTTTAGTTCTATGACGGTTTTTAGTTTTCATCCCGTTAAAAACATTACAACCGCTGAAGGTGGTATAGTCACAACAAATAATAAGTTTCTAGCAAATAAACTGAAAATTTTGCGAACACATGGAATTAATAAAAATAAAAAGAAATTTCTAACAAAAAATCCACCACCTTGGTTTTTTGAACAAGTTGATTTGGGATTTAATTATAGAATGAATGATTTAGAGGGAGCTCTAGGTATAAGTCAGTTGGTTAAACTCAATTTTTTCATAAAAAAAAGGAATCAAATTGCGAACTTTTACCAAAAAAAGCTTAAAGATTTACCAATTATTTTACCTAGTAAGGATAAAAACATTCTAAATTGCTATCATCTGTTTCCAATAAGAATAAATATAGAAAATTCAAAAAAATTAGGTTAAAGTTATTTAATTTTTTTAAAAAAAAAAATATTTTTGTAAATGTTCATTATATTCCAATTCATTATCATCCATATTACGCCAAAATGGGATTTAAAAGAAAAGATTATCCAAATCTCGAAAAATATTATGGTTCTGTTATGTCATTACCTATTTTTCCAGACATAAAAAAAACTCAATTAGAAAAAATAATCAAATATCTAAAGATATTTTTTAAAAAACATAAAAAATGAAAAAAAAAATTTTAGCACTTATTCCAACTAGGCTGAATTCAAGGAGGCTACCAGCTAAAGCATTATTACCAATCAATAATATTCCTCTAGTTATGCATGTTTATAAAAGAACTTTATTATCTAAAAAGATTGATGATGCTATTATATGTTGTGATGATAAAAAAATTTTTGACGTTGTTAAAAAATTTAAAGCTAATGTTTTAATGACTTCGAAATCCCACCGCAATGGAACAGATCGAATATGTGAAGCATTTAAAAAACTTAAAAACAAAAAAAATTACAAATTGGTTGTTGATGTTCAGGGCGATGAGCCATTATTGAGTCCAAGACACATAGATAAAATAATAGATTTCCACTTAAAAAATCTTGATGCAGATATAATACTTCCCAACATAAAACTTAAAGCTACAAATAATACTAATATAGTTAAATTAGTAACTAACAAAAAAAATGAAGTCGTATATATATCTAGATCAAACATACCTTTTGAATTTAAAAACCCATCAAGATTTCATAAAAAACATCTCTCTATAGTTTCTTTTAAACCAAATTCTCTTTTAATATTTGGTAAAGCAAAGGTGTGTGACCTTGAAAAAATTGAAGATATTGAATTATTAAGAGCTATACATGAAGGTATGAAAATTAAAACGATTGACTTGAAAGGAGATAGTTTTTCAATTGATATTTTTGAAGATTATCAAAAGGCTCAAATACAAATAAACAGAGATAGATATTTTAAGTTTTATAGACATTAAAATTTATGACTAAAAAAGAAGATTTAAAATTTTATGATCCTCAAATAGATGTAAAAAAAAAGGCAATCGCTGAAAGATTACAATTTTTTCCAAATTCAAGTGTTCCCTTACCTTCAGAGGTTGAGATAAGTGAGTCCGGCATGTGTAATAGAAAATGTTCTTTTTGCCCAAGGAGCGATCCTAACTACGAACACAAAAATGAATTTATAGATTTTAATCTTCACAAAAAACTATGTGATGAGTTAGCAACTTTTGATTACAAAGGACTAATTATGTACTCAGGTTTTGTCGAGCCTATGTTAGATAAAAATATTTATAAATTAGTAAACTATGCAAAAAATACAGTGAAGAAATCTAGAGTCGAGATGATCTCAAATGGTGATGTTTTGAATGAGAAGAGATTAAGAAAACTTTATGACTCAGGCTTAGATAGACTTCAAATAAGTTTATATGATGGTGTTGAGCAACATGAAGATTTTATAAGATTAGGAAAACAATTAAATTTGAGAAATGATAAATATGTTTTAAGAGCAAGATATTTACCCGAGGATCAAAACTTTGGAATTACAATGAGTAACAGGGGTGGAATGTTAGAAAACGCAGAGTACAAAATTGCACCGATGAAAGAAATGTTAAAAAAAAAATGTTTTTATCCAAGTTATAAGTTTTTTTTAGATTATAACGGTGATGTTTTAATGTGCTCACATGACTGGGGAAAAAAGAATATACTTGGAAATTTACAAAAAAATACTTTTAAAGAAATTTGGCTTTCAAAAAATACTGAAGCATCCAGAAAAAAATTGAATAATGGTGATCGTTCATTAAGTCCATGTGATGTATGCGATGTAAATGGAGATTTGATAGGTGAAAAACATCATGAAGCTTGGAAAACCATTGAATAAAATGAGAGATAAGCAACTTAATTTATTGTTTCAATTAAAAAATTATTCAAAACAATTTCAGCAAAAAAGTTTTGCCCCAGAATTAGATAACGTAATTTACTTTCCATCTTTTACAAATTGTATCGGAACACATATAGTTGAAAGATTCTCTGATACCAAAAAAAATATTTTGGAAAAGATAAGTATAATTATTAAAGATATTCTTTACAGTAAAAATTACACATCCCATTTATTATATTTTAACAAATCATTTAAAGATTATAACAAAATTATTGTTACATGGGCATTTAAAGAAAATTTCAATAGCAAAGGTGTATTAAAAGACAAATATTTTAATATAAGTTCTGACCAACAAAAAAAAACATTATGGTTCGTGATTTTCATGGGAAATAGCACTCCAAAAAAATTAAAAAAAAATATTGTTCTTTTAAAAATGTTTTCTTCCAAAATTTTTGGAAATATAATAGTTCTCAAAAACTTTTTTTCAAATTTTATTTATATTTTTAAGAATTTAGACTATCTTTTATTTATAAACTCAAATCATAATTTTTTTTCAAAAAAAATGGTAAATTTTTTAAAACCTTTTTTAAATAATCAAGTTAAATATCTTTTAATGCCATATGAAGGGCAGCCATTTCAAAATGAAATAATTTCTTATATTAAACAAGAAAAAAATAAAATAAAAACAATCGGATACATTCATTCTCCACCGCTCGCAATGCCGTCAAATTTCTTATATAAGTATAACAGCCCAGATAAAATTATCTTAAATGGAAAAGATCAAGAAAAATGTTTTACTAAAATTCTAGGATGGAAAAAATCAAAAGTTTTTCTTTTCCCTTCTTTTAGGTTTTTAAAAAATAAAACAAATATTAAAAAAAATCTAATTTATTTACCTCTCAATGTTAGAGATATAAAAATTGTATACAATAGTATAAAATTTTTAGATAATAATAATTTTATAAATCTTGTAAAATTTAGTGTAAAAAAGCATCCAGCAGGAAATTCAGAAAAAAATTATAAAACAAAGAAAATGATTGAGAATTTAATAAAAGATGCGGTGAGTGTTAAAAGTAAAAATAAAGAAAATTTTCTAATATTTATAGGAAGCTCAGGAGCCATTATAGAAGCGTTAGAAAGAGGAAATAAAGTGATACAAATTTCGGACCAGCCAATTCTTGATATATATTCAGATGCGATTTGGCCAAGTATAAAAAGAACAAAACTATCAGATAATATTTTTTTGTATAACTTAAAGAAAAAGGGAGATTTAATTAAATTGGGATCAAATATAAAAAATCTCTCAAAAATTTTTAATTAATTATGAAGTTAAAAGTAATAGATAATTTTTTAGAGGAAATTGACTTAAACGTAATAAATTCAATTAATTTGAAAAAAATAAGTGAAAATGAAATTAAAGTGTATCAAAACAGAATTTATAAGAATGGTAAAACTAAACTAGACTGTTTTAATGAAAATTTTATAAAAGAAATACACTCTAAATATCATAAAAAGGCATTAAA
>MDTB01057295.1_pt1 | contig 25313 bp, 10 predicted proteins | sample 811161 | NCBI WGS metagenome assembly MDTB01 (sample SAMN05326650, study PRJNA326480) | marine metagenome | isolation source: seawater | place: Mediterranean Sea | collected 2009
TTCTCCTTGCTGATGCTTTTGTCTTCTTATTCAGCATTGGAGTTCAGTGCATGGGAGGCTTTAGCGTCATCCGATCAAGATGGAGACGGGCTATCCTACGGCTTAGAATTCTACATCAACACACAGCCGCAAGACTGGGACTCAGATAACGACGGACTTCCAGATGGATGGGAATGGCAGTATGGATTGAATCCCCTGTCTCAAAACGGAGATAATGGCTCTACTGGAGATCCAGATGGAGATGCTTTCACTAACCTCAATGAGTATCAGTATTCCATCCCCAATGGCTGGGATTCGCCGTCAACTCCCAATGTGCTGGACAATGGTGTTTGGTGGAATGGTACCGTACCTGTAAGGGATTGGGATGAGGAAAGTGCTATGCAGCTCATTCAAGGTCTAAATTCCGATGGCGCCGATGAAGACCCAAGGGGAAATATCTGCTTCAACACATTCGATGATGACAAGGACGGAATGGTCGATAACTTCGATGGAGACGGTGACGGCGATGCAAATTGCTCTAGCGACGACGACGACGGTGACGGCGTATCTGATGAAGATCCAGATGGATGGGACACCGACGGCGACGGCATGCCAGATGGATGGGAGGCCGCAAATGGATTAGATCCGACATCAAACAGTAATATGGATGGTACCTTTGGAGACCCAGATGGCGATGGACTGATCAATCTGAAGGAGTACGTCAACCCAGCATGGGGTACCAGAAATGGCTCTACAACCCCCCCTACTCAGTATTTTAGGCCCGGCCCACTAGCTATGACCGCTACTGAATCGCCCTGTAACCCTGTATTGTCCTTAGGTCCCGGAGGGTGCCAATTTCTAACGGCGGAGGTAGATGGCATCACATCTACTGACCCACAGTCAAACGATACAGACGGGGATGGACTCAATGATTCATATGAGGCGTTGATACTTCTCACCGACCCTACTTCTCCTGATACGGACTCTGATGGTATTGATGACGGAGTCGAGGTCAATGGCCAATATGGCGATCCCCCCCAAGCTAGCGACCCAAGAAGTAACAACACCGATGGAGATCAATTCGATGACGGTGAAGAAGATCTCAATGGTAATGGAATTGTGGATATGAATGAAACTGATCCAACCAGGATAGAGGATGCAGGAGACTTCGATGGAGACGGAATTCAGAATTGGGAAGAGAACATGACATGTACTCTATGGAACGTATTTGATACAGATGGAGGAGGGGTATCTGACGGGGATGAAATTCTGCCTTTCCACAATTCTGATCCTTGCTTATCAGAACAGGAGCTAACACTCCAGATAGTAGCATGGGATGCCGTAACATCATCCCTGACTCTTAACTCAACCTCGGATTTAGATCAATCTCCTATTGATTGGAGACAGACAGACGCCCCCATGGCATACTATGTCCAATCAAACGGAACTTTGGTGGAATTCAGATATGAAAGCATAGATTCTGACGTACTGAGAAGCGTTAATGTAGACTTACCCGCTAATACATCTACTGTTCTCTTCACTAATTTCTCTTGGTGCTGGAATGCTACGGTGGGAGCGGTCAATGATCCAGTTTGTGACGATGACTACTCTGATTCAGATGGGGATGGACTTGCGGATTGGGAAGAGTATCTTTCTACATGGGGATTCCCTACCAATCCAAATCTGGTAGATACCGACTCTGATGGAGTAGATGATTTAGATGAGATTCTGAACGGTACCGATCCACTTGATCCGTGTCAAAACTTACTTGACTCAGATGGAGACGGATTGAATAATTACTTTGAAAATACGACAGGTTGTATAGTCGTATTTCCCGGTTTAGGGGGGAACTTCACTAACGATACATACTTCACTCTGTGGAATTTGTCAGATACCGATAACGGGGGAGTCACAGATTTCCAAGAGTACATTGACGGAACTAATCCTCAGGATAATCCCAATGATGACAGAAATCCCGTCGATACGGACGGAGACGGAATACCCGATACAATCGAAAACTCAACAGGTACCGATTGGAGAGATCCTGATACCGATGGAGGCGGCATTCCCGACGGCCAAGAGTGTACATCAGACTATTGGGATGGGCAGTGTGAAGACTCCCCGGGCAATCCATGGGATCCCTCGGATGATATTTCTCCCAACTCCATTTATCTATATGCCACCAATCAATCATCAATCCTAAATCCAGAGAATTCTATCTACTGGAGGTGGCATACGTACGATCAGTATACGGGAATCTCATGGGGAGTAAACACCTCTCTGGTAGGAAATACTGAAATGGAGCCTGGATTCTCAACAACTCAAGGAGTTTCTGATCAACAATTCTGGGACAACTCAACTCTAATGGGATGGGAAATCAGTTACAGGGGCCCGGGAGTAGCTGATGTGGGAGAAGAACTCATTCTTCCACATAATACGGTGAATTTTACTGGTTGGACCGATCCAACTGCTGGGTTGAATTTTTCCAACTTTACTAGGGACGTTTTAGTGGACGGGTCCTCAGTAGATACAATGTTCATAACTACTCCACAAGTCAATATTACTCAAGCTGTAAAAGACAATTCCACTGTCTTCACAGGTACCGATTACGCAACTGACCTCCCCGAGTTCTTCCTTAGGGATGGAAGGGGCGCTTTGTTTGACTTTGTTTCCTCTACTTCTCAGTCCGTGATTAATGAATCAGGAGCCCTAACTGCATGGGATAAAGTCGCTGCCATTCAAGATTTCTTAATCAATGGAAATGACACATACACATTTCTAAGGAATAATAACGGCACCAATCCGCTCAGCTCCGGATTAGAGTCAGATTTAGCATATTGGATTCTAAATAATTCATTCGAAGGAAGCTGCGATCAATTCACTTCGCTCTTTGCAGTGATGCTAAGGACGGCGGATATCCCGGTTAGGAAGGTAACTGGATTTTCTGGAGGATACTGGAATGGGGAAGCTTTCGAGGTATACGGTAAAGACTTCTCTTCATGGGTAGAGGTTCACTTACAAACCAATCAAAATCTTGGAAATGCAGATTTGGGATGGATTCCATTCGAGGCCTGTCCAGCAATGTCTCTTGTCGAGGTTACAAACGAGTCTTGGGGGCCATTATGGCTGGATAGAGACCTGTCCGGACAATCGATATGGATGAACGGCACTCTACAATTTACAGATAATCAGACGTCTGCCGGAGGAGTTGGTGTTGAAATGTATTTGGTGGACTCAAATATGACTGGACAAATACCCGGTTTGGCGGCGGTTTCTCAGCACCTTGTAGGTTCTGCTGTAACTGACTCCAATGGCTCCTTCAATATCACAGGAATTCCTTCGGAAGCCGTCAATCCAGGTAATGCCTCACTAGTGATAATGACCAAGTCTCTCGGTTACGTTGGGTCCCAAGGTATTTTCTCAGACTGGAATGTTAATGTTACTGATGATATCACCCTATCTGTAAGCGAACCACAACCAGTTAGCGAGCCAAAATTAGGAATAGGTGTAAACACTACCATTACCGGTTCAGTATCTCTAGAAAACACACCATACAATGATATTTCACTGATTGATAGCATGCAGGTTCTGATGAATTATACTACTTCACAAGACGGCCCCGTCAGTCTGATATCTAGTATCGGCCCCGGGGGATATTTTGAGTTCTCAGTATCAATTAATGAAAGCGAGCAAGAGGGATTAATCGCGGCAACACTCGATTACACCGGTTGGCATCAATATGATCTAAACAATGCATCAGGTCCCGTATTCCACATCAGGCCAACCTCTGAAACCATCAATCTCAATCTGACGCAGGCTCCTAATCTAACTATTTCACTCGAAGGACAGGGGTTAAACAATACCCTACTAGAGATTAATAATCCAATATATCTCAACGGTACCGCCCTTAGTAAATCTGAGGTCCCAGAGTCTCTTAATGGGACTCTTACATTGCAAATGAGGAGGTCTGGCACAAATGCTCCTTTCCAAACTCTGAACTCATGGTACCTAAACGATAGTGACTGGCTATCAAACCCCGGGCAATTCGCTGTTAATTGGACGTTCCTAGATTCTGAAGTCTCTATTCCCGCAGGACTTGTTGAGATAAGATATCAATATCTGGCAGATCAGCTTTTCGCCAAAGATGAAATTACGATAGTCGATCAACACGGCATAAAGAGCTATATTGTTTTCAATTATACAATGGTCCCGTCTCCAAAGGGTTCCGCGACAGATGTCTTAGTCTCACTATCCGACCACACGGGGGCAGAAATTACTTCATTTCCCGGGCTCTTCTCCTTGTCTGTGAATAGTACAGAGGTATGGAATGGCTCCGATCCCGACGTCCCCAAAATAGTGCCTTCATGGACTCCATCGGCCCTAACCCCGGCAGGAGACTACCCTTGGGTCCTCAGTTACAATGGTTCCACTTGGATAAGTCCCAATCAAACATCCGATACCGTGAGAATACAAGGTAGGGCTTCCCCAATATTCAATCTGGGTACGGAGTGGGTTCCAATGGGAAACAGTACATGGATCTCAGGAACAGTAACTGATTCCGATCTGAACTCAACTGTTTTGGGTAACAACACCTCTGTGTCGCTCTTCTTAGATGTCCCCTCAAGTCTACCCGCTGGACCAGACGGCAACCCGCTCCCTCCTGATAGGTACGCCTTAGGTTCAGAGTGGTTAGATACGACCAGCGGAGAATACAATATATCGTTCTCAATGCCTGTTGGAATAGGTTCTGGAGTCTACCAAGCGGTTCTAGTGCTAGACTTCGAAAAGAACTCACCGGGGGGGATTCCTTACTTCTTCGATCCCGCGGTAGAAAACTCACTTGACATAGGGATTCAGACAATGTTCGATGTCCAGTCTACCAACACCAGTGCAATTGTTGTAGCAGGCGAAAACCTAACCGCTTCGGCCACAGTTAGAGACCTTGAGAGTAATGAGAGGCTCTCTAACGCCACTGTAGAAATTTACTTTGATTGGGGGGGTTCTCTTGAACAGCTAATGAATACCTCCGTCACTGCGAATGACGGTGTCGTTGAATTCCAGTCCCTAATTCCTAGTGACGCACCTCCTGGTTACTATGACGTACTGATTCTAGCTCCGGATGACTTGACAGACTCCCTGGATACTCCAGATGCGGGAAGATGGCTTGCCAACCAGAGCTTCATGAATCTAACAGTACAGGTTTCGAGTAGTGTTAGAATTGATAATTCTCCACTTCCTGAAGTGACCGCGGGTCAATCATTCATAGTCACTGGCAAAGTGATGGATTCTTTCGATATCAATAGGACAGTCAGTGGCCCTGTCTCAATAGAGGTCTTCTTCCTGAATGACCCTAGTGAGAAGCTCATAACTGGTTTCGCCACCTCTCCGAATGGCACATTTTCCGTTTCTGTGCCTACAGATCCATTGGGTGATGGGATTTCTAATGGCCTAAAGACAGTTGTAGTTAGCGTTGAAAACGGGAGTAGCCCATTCTATCTAACAGGAACCGGTTCCGACTCGATATTAGTAAGAGGAGTTGTTCAATTCGTAGATCGAGTTCCCCTGATAAATACAATCGTAGACAGAGGTTCTCCCATTTCCTTTGGTGCTAAGTTCGTTGAGTCATCAAATAATGACAGAGAAATCTCTGGAATGAGCGTGGCCGCGAAATTCCATGATACATGGATGTCAACGGAGATTTCCTCTAATTCTGGAGGATATGTAAATTTCTCATTCGATGTTCCACACTCCCATCCACTTGGGGCGATATCAGTTATGCTGATGTTTAATGGATCCAATGGCACTGAGTCACTGCATACTTCTTTCACGTTCATCAATACCATAATTGTCAGATCCCCAACCTCGATATCATTTAGTCCCATTACCGCGAATCCGACTGCAGGAGATTTCATGGATGTATCTGGGAATCTAACCTCAAGTAACGGTAGTGGTATTGTAGATAGATCTGGAAATCCACTTTCGCCAAGTCTAACCTTCTTGATCGATAATGTCTCTACGGGATTCTCAGTTTCAGGAGGGGCTGTCAATCCGAATGGAAGTTGGTCAGCCAGAATTTTCTTGGAGATGTCATTCCCGAGGGGGACACACAACATCTCAGCTACATACACACCGACTGTAAATTATTACAGCTCAAGCTCTAGTAACGGAAGTTTCGATAGCAGGGGATTCTCAATGATATCGATTATCAACCCAACAGATCTGGATCCAGATGCAAGAACGGTCAGAGGGGATCCATCAGATCTCAATATTTCTATAATGGATAATGCCGGAGAAAATGTCGGTAATGTAGAAGTTAAAATTCTAGTTGATGGTCTTCAGACATGGTCAGGATTTACCGATTCAAACGGTCTCATTAACACGAGTTTAGCAACCGACTCAAATAGAGATCCTGGGCCTATGACTGTGACTGCAGTTTTCGACGGAATAAATGGAACTACTGGATTGTCTGGCGATCAGACTTGGACTAGGATAATTATTCTGGCCCCGACTGTTATTGAAGTGTCAGATATTTCAGGTTCTGCTGTAGCGGGGGAGCAGGTAATATTCAGAGGGACACTACTGGATGAGCATGGCTTACCCTTGCTCGAGGACGGTACGCCGAAAGGTGGGGTCGTCCATCTTTCGATAGATGGAATTGACGTCGGACCCCTGTATATCGATATTTCAAACTCAACATCTGGCACATGGCAAATCACATACGACCTCCCATTAGATATGGACTATGGCCAGCATACATTCAGTATCGAGTTCCTAGGCGGTTTTACATGGGTCGACCCCATGGGTCAAGGAGACTCACTGAACCCAGAATATTACCTATCGTCAATTATTACAACTCCGTTCAACGTAACGCAGACCTCACAAGTTGTTCTAACTACTCCTCAGGGCGAGATAGACAGAAACGAACTGCTACTAATTGAAGGAATTTTAACCGATGGTGCCGGAAGACCACTCCCAAACAGAAGCCTCGATGCTTACATGAATGGGCAGATGTTGACCTCACTCAATGTGGATACAAATGGCTCATTTAGCCTATTCTTCCCCGTTCCTTCTGACATGCCTCTCGGCCCGAGGGAGGTAACACTATCATTCCAAGGCGAGGAATTCATCCTCGGATCAAACTCTACTACAATCTTCACTGTATTTTCGCCCACAGTACTGACTGTGGAAGATCCAGAACCAATAGCTGTGGGCGATGAACTAAATCTTAGAGGAACAGTTAGGGACAATCTTCCCGATGGGTGGCTTTCAAATCACTCATTACAGATATTCGTAGATGGCATATTGATAGGAACTACCGTGACTGAGGAGGATGGTAGTTGGCATCTTTCATGGGTTGTCTCAGAGTTCCTAGATGTGGGAGTTCATCCTGTAACTGTGATTTCTCCCGATCAAGGCTACTACCGACAGACTTCAGTAGAGACAAATCTCACAATCGCATATCACACTACTATCACTCTCAATGTCGAGAACAGCGTAGCAACGAGAGGGGGAATGTGGAACTTCTCAGGAAGGCTCTATGATTCTGATACCTCTGGGAACCCAGGATTGGAAAATAGGAATATTTCTTTCATATTGGACGGTAACGAGATCTTGGTAGTGACTACAGGAATAGACGGGACGTTTTCGTTCACACATGAATTAGGATACTCAATTTCTCGAGGCGCCCACCTAGTATCAGTCAGTTTTTACGGAGAGGAGCTGTATCTCTCCGACTCGACAAATACTACTGTTTTCTCAAGGGCCGATATCAATGTGGAAATACTCCTGATATCGGACGAGGTTGTTAGAGGCGATGAGACTAGGCCAATAACAGTCAGAGGCAGGGTACTTGAAATCGGGGGCGATGGAAATACTATGGAAGAAATGGAAATGTCACTCCTTTGGGAGGGGTCGTTAGAGCCAAATGCAATCATTACATGGGACCAAGCAACAGGTCAGTTCCTAATTACTTCCAACGCAAAAACGTACATGCCACCAGGTAATTCAGTCTTTACAATAGAAGTAGATCCCGATGCAGAGAGATTTCTTAATGGTGCTTCTCTGGAATTCGATCTGCAGATACTAGTTAGTGTTGACTTTGAATTTATTCCTGATTCACTCTTTATCGAGAGGGGGCAGACTAAGATTTCTGGAAAAATCAATGTTACCGCTTCAGATGATAATAGGGCCCCTCCAGTAGAGGGTGTGTCCATAACTGCCAGACTAACTAATGATACTAACACACTCTTTACTGTAGTCGGGATGACAGATGAAAATGGAATATTCAACTATCAATTTGAGTCATTCCATGAAGAGCACTCATTCTGGGATAGGGACTTCTGGGGCGAGATGAATATTGAATTCAGCTCTGACTCCGATATTATCGATCCAGTCAACGCTACTCAATTAGCCCAGTTTAGTGAAGTTGAGATAAACTATCAGGCTGAGGCTTCGGATTCACTACTGAGGCCCGCAATAATATCGATAATTCTTGTAGCATTCATGATAGGAGTTTCAGCATTAGTAGTCTCCATAAGGAACAAGAAGAAGGCTGCTATTGATGAATTGGCAGGCGTATTTAGCTACACTGCAGAACTTCTGGCCGCTGGAGACGAAGTTAGGGAAGCGATCTTCAATTGTTACGAAGGACTTTGTAAAATACTGATGAGTAGAGGGTTCCTTAGAAGGGATTTCGAAACAGTGAGGGAATTCGAAATGGCAATTAGGAGCGCACTTCCAATAAGTGAACAGGCATTACTGTCACTGGATAGAATATTCGAAGAAGCCAGGTATTCCAGTCACGTTCTTGGAGATCAACACAGGGAAAGCGCCCAGATGGCTCTCAACTCGGTACTACAAGAAATAGACCAACTTGAGGAAGTTCCAATAAGGTCCAAGGGAAAAATAATTGAAGATTAGTAATTGAAAGTTATCTTCAATCTATTCCCATCCCAGAACGCCTCGTCCACAGTCGCTCCAATGGGGAGCATGAACGACTCTACGTTTCCCCCAAACTTTTCTGGCACTACTAGTCTTATGGCCTGTCCTGACTCTACAGCCATCTTCTGAAGAAGTACTTCGCCCATAATAGATTTTGATAGTAGAATCTCTAATCCGTTACCAATTGATTCAGCGCCTATCGCGGAAACTCCGTCTTGAAAGGATCTAATAGAGTCAAATCCGCCTAAAGACTCAACTCCAGGAAGTAATACTCTTTTTGTTGATTTTTCATGATTATCAATTACTTCAGCCATGTGGTCAATACTTGACATGAATCTTTGATGGGATGACAAGGCATTAGTATCAAGCCCTGATGATTCAGAAAGTGTTGGGATCTGAGGAACATCGCCTTCTCTCTCTCCTATCGAAACTCTGGTCCACTCCATGAAGAACGGAAGAGATGGTCTGACATGAACCCATTGCTTACTAGATGTCGAAGAATGCCTTTACTCTCTCTGCGGTCCTAGAGGGTTTTGAGGTTTGCATCTTCATCATCGAAGGCATACAATCACTGATCCTCCGCTCAAGGATTCTCTTTTCCAATAGTACAATTATTGCTCTGTCCTGCTTCTTCCTTATCGGCCTTCCCAGTGCTTGGAGAATACTGTTTACAGCAGGTTGAAGACTAGCATACTTCCATGCTCTATTCCTATCAAATTTGTTAGTGAAGTACTCTATCAAAGCATCCTGTTTGGCACTAGGTGGGGGAAGGGGCAGACCAATACAGACCAACGCATCCAGAATATTATCTGAATAGTCAACACCTTCCGAAAGTTTACCATTCAGAACTCCAAAGATTACTGCACCTCCCATTTCTTTCTGTTCATAGAGTTTTGAAATCATAGACTCCACTCTTCCCTTACTCATTCGCTGCTCTTCCTTTAGTATTCTTTTACTACTCCAACCTAAATTTTCGAAGTCTGAATGTATTCTTTCTAACATGCTATAACTGGGTGCAAAGATGGCTACATTTCCATTAGTATTTTCAATAACCGCCCTAACATGTTGCCCTATGATCGGAATACTTCTGTCACGCTCAGTAAATTTACTAGTAACATCGCTGGCGATAAGAACTGGCCTATTCTCTATTGGAAAATCTGATGAATATATTTTACAAACAGATTGCATGGTTGGTATTCCAAGTATATCGGAATACATCTCAGGGGGGAACAGAGTTCCAGACATCAAAATTGATCCACGGCATCTTTCGAACACTGATTTCCCAACCACGCTCGGATCAAGAAGATGACAAGTTATACGTGGACTATCAAGTAGCTCGTCAAATACCAAAGACAATGCAGAACTATTTCTGAACTTGATGCATATTTCAAGCATCTCCGCTATTCTTGTACAATCATTCTGTTCTTCATCATCTGCATCCTCCTCTTCATCTATTGTCACAGAAAATAAACGTCTTACCATCAATATAACTCTAGAAATTTCATCCATTTCATCGTCATCTATGACGCCTTCAGTAGCTTTAGAAAATACGTCCAAGAAATCTTGAGTTGATATCCTTAAGTCATCTCCCTTAGTTTTCTCATTTTCAAGCTTCTTTTCCTGTAGCCAGTTCAATATTGGTTCTTGGAGAGCCTTAACTTGCATTTCCAAGTTTCTCACGTCTCTGAGTTGGCTAGATTCAGGCAATTCAAGATCAGAATTAGTCTTCTCTAAATTTCCCTTGTATTCCTCTATGTTATCCAGCGCTCTTCTAAAAACATCATCTGTAACCCTTCTCTCCAAACCGCTTCTTATCCTATCTGGTAGGTTATGGGCTTCATCTACAATTAGAATCGAATTCTCTAGTTCTATGCCCATAGCAGGTAAAGATGCCTCCCTGACCTCCTCCACGAAAACATGATTATAGTCGCATACAAGAATATCTGCGTGCCCCGCCGACATCCTAGCCGTCGCCCAAGAGCAAACTTTCCTAGCTCTTCCATATTTTACACTCCAGTCTACATGACGGGGCTGTTCGAGTAACTTCTTTCTCATGTCCGACCGACGAGACTTACGAGATTCTTCGACAATATCTCCCTCACAACTGCATCTCCCAGTTGAACGGTCCACATATTCGCACATGCCCTCCCTTCCGATTATGTCGACTAGTGTTATTTTTGGAACTCCATCTGGAATTCTCGAATTAATTTTACGAACAGTATCCACTACTATTCTGTGTTGAGACTGTCTCCCCGTCATGAAAATTATCTTAGGTCTTTCTGGAGACAGATTGTTATCAAATGAGGCTTGTAAGGCCGATGCAAGCGCCGCCGCTGTTTTTCCTATTCCAGTGGGTGCAGCAGCTAGTAGAAAGCCTCCTCCAGATAGGGTTTCGACCCCATCTGATATCATCTCTATCTGAGATCTTCTGGCTTCTTCATGAGCGAAAAATATTGCAGAATTATCTACCGCGCCCGCACTCATATGTTTTACCGAGAAAAGGACGGTCAAGAAGATTGGGTAGTGACTAATCCTCTAGAAACTATTTCCGAGGGCTTTCATGGCTCTATCCCTAAGTCCTCTAAGGCCATTTAATTTGGGTGCGAGGGGGCTATTAGGCCCCCCCGCGGTGGTTCTGTGCATCCCATCCTCACACATTTCCCTCGCCTCATATAGCGTTTGAATCGTCATTGCTTCTTTCTCTCAGCTCATTCATTCTGGAAGAAATCATATCTGTAACTTTACTGTTTTCAATTGTAACACTTCTAATGTGTTCTCTAGCCGCCTGTCTCAAAACTGAGTCAGGTTTCTCACCATGTAATTTACAGAAATCATTCATTATGGAACTTAGATCGGGGCCTAGATTTACTTCTACCTTCTCTCCACTAACCTGGTACTCGTCAGTTAGATACTTTCTAACCGCTGACCGAATAACATCAGAACGATTTCTCATTCCATCAAAGCCCACCATTCTGTCTAGCTCTAGAAGATGATCTTCAGGAATTCTAAGTGAGACCATTGGACTGTGACCGGACATATCGACTACCTACTGAACTGTCGAAAGGGGAGGGGGGTATTAATTGTATCTCATATGAAATGCAATTGAATTACAATTATCTCCATCATATCTAGGCAGTTCCATTAATGGGGGGCACACTCTCGCAGAGACGGGGCTTGCATGAAAACAATCAATGACGCAATCCATGGACAGTTCAGGATTGATGGTGTCAGAGAGGAACTTCTCAAAACCCCTGAGATGAATAAGCTAAGCCATATCAAACAACTGGGACTGGCACATCTAGTATTTCCCGGAGCTCACCATACTCGTTTCGAGCATTCCCTCGGTGTATCTCATGTCGCCGGTATGATGTCAGAGTCTCTGGGCCTAGATAGTTCTGAGACTGATGCGGTAAGTGTTGCAGCGCTATTGCATGATGTAGGACATGGCCCCTATTCTCATACATTGGAACATATTCTACATGAGAGGGGAGGTTTGGACCACATGTCAATTACTGAGGGAATTATTCTTGGCGACTACGACGTGTTAAGGGATGGCGAAGAGTCATCAATTCAAGAGAGAGTAAGCGTACCAGAAATCCTTGAGAATCACGGTATAGATCCTAAGGAGGTTGCAGGCCTAATAAGAGGTCCCGATGCTAGAGGTTCGGAGAGAAACCTCCTCTCATGGACCGAAGGTAAAACAAACTTTGTTCAGAATGATAAGACAATGGCTCACCTTGTACACGGTCCGGTAGATTGCGACCAAATCGACTACCTTCTCAGAGACTCGCACTTTACAGGCGTAAAGCATGGAGTGATTGATCATAGAAGACTAATCAGGTGTCTAGAAAGGCATGGAGGGGATATTTCGGTGGAAGAAGGCGGTCTGCCGGCACTCGAAGGAATGCTCGTTGCCAGAGGCCTGATGTACAGTGCAGTATATTTCCACAGAGTCACTAGGGTCACAGAGGTCATGCTCTCAAGGGCAGTGGAGCGTAGTGAAGATAACACTCCTGACACTTTCGATCTCCAGAGAAGGGTAGACGCAGAGATTTGGCAAGTAATGCACGAAGCAGGAGATTTCGCTCGAGATATGATTAGGAGATTGAAGTATAGGCAACTACTCAAAGTTTGCTTATCTAGGAGGAGGCAGGAACTCAATGACGAAAATATCAATTTACTGGCAGAGCTTGCTTCGGACTCCAACAAGAGGCTCGAATTTGAAGATGAGATTGCTAGGAGGGCCGGTCTAGAACCCGGCTATGTGGCCATAGATGTTCCAAATATCAAGCTCCTCCTCGCCGAACCAAGAATGTCTCAAGTCGATATTAGAATTATTGGTGATGATGGCAGAACCAGATGGTTGAGGGAACACACCCCAATTGCCGAGGCATTAAGAAATAGACAGGTTAGTCAGGCGGTATTCTATGTGATGACCCTACCAGGGCATGAAGGTAAGGTATCCAAGGTTTCTGAGAATATTCTATTCTCTTAATAGATACTTTCTCCAATGCTATACGGGATATGATTCAAAAGGGAAAGGTTGCTCGCAAGTGCGGCTGGTACCTAAAAAAGGAATCTTTCAACCACCGGTGAGTGCTATGGATAGCAGAATTAAATCAGTATATGAGAGCGTAATTGCAAGAGATCCGAACCAGTCTGAATTTCATCAGGCAGTTGAGGAAGTTCTTGACAGTCTTAGTCCTGTGATTAAGGAGTATCCTGAGTATATGCCAGTAATAGAGGCAATGGTAGAGGCTGAACGAATTATACAGTTCAGAGTTCCTTGGTATGATGATGATGGAAATCTGAAAGTAAATAGGGGATTCAGAATCCAGATGAGTAGCTCGATCGGGCCATACAAGGGAGGACTCAGGTTCCATCCAAGTGTGAATCAGTCTATATTGAAATTCTTAGCTTTTGAGCAGGTGTTCAAGAACAGCCTTACTGGGTTACCAATGGGAGGGGGAAAGGGAGGTTCCGACTTCAACCCGAAGGGTAAGTCCGATTCTGAAGTAATGAGATTCTGTCAATCCTTTATGATGGAATTATGGAGGCACATCGGTGCTGATTTAGATGTTCCAGCTGGCGATATTGGCGTGGGAGGACGGGAGATCGGATACATGTTCGGAATGTATAAGAAACTCGCCAATGAATTCACAGGGGTCCTTACCGGAAAGGGACGATCTTACGGTGGATCCTTGATTAGGCCCGAAGCCACAGGATACGGATTAGTATACTTCGCACGTGAGATGCTGGCAACAACTGGTAGATCGTTCAAAGGAGCAACCGTGTCTATATCTGGTTCAGGAAACGTGGCTCAGTTCGCATGTGAGAAGGTACTCGATCTCGGTGGAAAGCCAGTAACTATGTCCGACTCTAGTGGATGGATTCATGATCCGTCTGGGATCGATCGAGAGAAGTTAGATTGGATCATGGATCTAAAGAACAACAGAAGAGGAAGAATTTCAGAGTATGCGAATAATTTCGATGGTGTTGAATTCAATGCATCTGAACCAGAGCCTACTCCAAATGGACTTTGGGGGGTTAATGTTGACGTCGCTCTTCCATGCGCTACACAAAATGAGTTAAATGAATCCGAGGCAGAAATGCTAGTCGCGAATGAGGTTATTGCCGTAGCAGAAGGGGCTAACATGCCGTGTACTCCCGAAGCAGTTGAAGTATTCCTAAAGAATGGAATTCTTTTCGCCCCTGGAAAGGCGTCCAACGCAGGAGGGGTCGCCACCTCCGGACTTGAAATGAGTCAGAACAGCCTTAGGTTGTCATGGACACGTGAAGAGGTCGACTCTAGGCTAGATGCCATAATGGTAGATATCCACAAGAATGCATACGAAACCGCAGAAAGATTTGGAATGCCTGGAAACTATGTTGCTGGTGCCAATATAGCTGGATTCCTAAAGGTTGCAGAGGCCATGACGTCACAAGGAATGATTTAGTCTTCCTCATTGATAGATGAGAGGAACTTCTTCAGGCGTTCCGTCTTTGGATTATCAATAATCGATGACTTCCCAGATTCTGCGATTATTCCCTTATCCATGTAAATTACCCTATCCGCTACATCTCTAGCAAAGCCGATCTCATGTGTTACGACTATCATCGTCATTCCCTCGTCCGCCAATCCTCGAATTGTTTTCAGTACTGAACCAATCAATTCTGGATCCAATGCACTTGTAGGCTCGTCAAACAACATTACTTCAGGCTTCATTGCAAGTGCTCTAGCAATTGCAACACGTTGTTTCTGTCCCCCGGATAGATTTCCAGGAAAAGCATCTTTTCGGTCTAGCATGTCAACCTTCTCCAGAACTTCAAGAGCTTCACTCTCCGCGTCCTTCTTGCTCATTTTTCTGACATGCCTCAGTCCAAGTGTGATATTATCAATGACCCTAAGATGAGAAAATAGCTCGAAAGATTGGAATACCATCCCAATACGAGATCTTACATTATTGATATCTGCGGAAGGAGTATTAATCAAATCTCCACGAAGCCTTACTTCTCCTTCAGTTGGCTCAATTAGCCTGTTTATACATCTTAGAACTGTGGATTTCCCACTTCCAGACGATCCAATTATGGCTACTGATTCGCCCTCATTAACTTCAAACGAAACTCCTCGTACCGCATGAACTCCTCCAGCATACGTTTTGTGCATATCTGAAATAGTTAGAACACTGTCCATTTTAGCTCCCTCCGGATATTCCCAGTCCAGGAATCCTAGTCTTATTCTCAAGATACCTTAGGAATAAAGCCAGTGTCCAAGTAACAATAAAGTAGGAAATTAAAACCATGCCATATGACCAGAATACCTGAAAAGTAACCGCGTTAATCAGTTTGGCTTTTCGAGTAAGCTCGGAATAACCTATTACCATTGCAAGTGATGAATTTAGGACTAAATTAACCATCTCATTACCCATTGGGGGGATGCAAATTCGAATGGCTTGAGGCATAATAACAAGTCTCATTGTCTGCATGTAATTTAGCCCTATACTTCTTCCAGCCTCCATCTGCCCAGAGGGAATTGCGGAAATGGCTCCACGTATTGTCTCGCACTGGTAGGCGCCTGAGTTCAGGCCCAAGGCGAATATCGCACTAACACAGGCCCTGTTAGAAAGGATATCGTCCCTGAGGAAAGTCAGGATGAAATTACTAGAGCCATCCAACATTTCTGCTCCTGGATCACCGATCAATGCACCTATCTGGACTCCAAAATGTATGAACAAGAATTGGACAATCAGAGGAGTATTTCTGAAAATATCTGTGTAGATAGTTGCAATGAAATTCAGAGGCCTAATGCCCCAAGGATTCCAAATAATTTCTTTGCCCCTAATGTTGTAGTGAGATTTTTTATAATCTCCATTCGCTGATATGAAGAGTATTCCCAGAAGGAAAAGGCTCACTCCAAGTATTAGGAATAGGAAGTTTTCGAATTGTAGTTCTCCAGTAATTCCATCAGGATTAATAATTCCAATCGGAGCATAAATATATTCCCAGCCATCCAATCCAAGATTCGCAATAATAGGAACTAGATGATTTACTAAGGAGGCCCCAATTATAGTAAAGATCACTCCTGTAGATTTTATCACTGCCAAACTCCTCCTCTGAGAAATTTCTTTGAGAGTAGTAGGCGAAGTCTTCATCATCGAGAGGGAGATTCCGAGGAAGAAGCCGAGAAAAATTCCAAACATTACAATGTTAATAGTGGCATATAAACCATCTATCAGCATCCCCTTTGAGTAATCTACAAAGTTTCCAAATTCTGAGAAGTCCATGACTTCAAAGCCAACCTGTTCATCCTCACCGGATCTCTCAGTCAAAAGTAGGGAGCCATTACTACCTACGGCTATGCCGTTGAAGCCATCTAGCATTGTTATGTCATAGAATGATGTTGTGTTGCCCAGTGGAATCATCTGCCGGGTTACTATATTCCCTCCATCCTTGCTCATTGAGAGGTAACCATCATTTCCAGAAAGAAGAAATTTATTTGTTGTTGCAATTTCTATAGATGTAAGATTTACTCCAAGATTAGATGAGCCCCCTTCGGACTCAAAATATTGCATATTCCAGAGAAATCCCACTGCTGTGTTAATCTCTCTCGAAGACTTCAGAACTTCTCCTTCATCAGTAATGGCATATGCCCTAATTTCACTGAAGAACTCTATGTCTATGATCCTCGATGACGAAGCTTCAGTAGGGGCATCCCTGTAGTCCCAAGAAGAGCCTCCGTCATTAGAGAATAGAATTGTTCCTTGTTCACCGACAGCAATCCCTCTTTCTGAATCTAAGAAAGATACGTCTAGGAGATCTTCCCCAGAAACTGAACGATTGCTCCATACTTGCATTTCGTAAGTCCATATGGACCCATTCCCGCCAACGATTACTGCCTCATTGCCGCCAGTTAGGCATGCACCGTAAATCGATTCATCCCCAATATCTAATGATATATCCGACCATGTCATTTCATTTCCAGACTTAATTAGAATCGTACCATCCATACTGGCCGCCAAGAAAGAGCCAAAGCCCGAATCCGATATTGTCAGATCCGAAGAAGTGAGAGATTCACCTACCTCCCAAGATAGGCCTCCGTCTCCACTCAATACCATAGTGCCATTTTCCCCGAAAGCCCATACCTCGTTCTCTTCAGACTCTACAGAATAAAGGTCATGTAACGTGCCGCTGTTGATGAGGTCCCAACCACTTCTATACTCCTGAGCATTTGCAGGTACGGATAGGGCCAGTAATATCATCAATGCAATGGAAAAATAGCCTGGAAATGACAAGGGGGAAATTCTTCGGTTGCCAGAATTCATAGTTTCAGTCATCCGCTCCCTATTACTTGGCGAGGTTCTTGGGATATAGTCCCGGCGGTACTGAAAAATCTGATTGTCTTTCAGTAATGTTCATCATCATCTTTCCCTTCCTTGTAACATGGTAGGCATGCTATACAAGGGCAAAGTCAAGGAAGTATGGAGTACAGAAGATCCGGATGTAATAGAATTTAGGTATACGGATCAGATTAGCGTTTTTGATCAAATCATACCAAGTTTGGTTCCAAGAAAGGGAGAGAGTCTAAACAGGACTTCATGCCATTGGTTCAAGTTGGTAGAGGAGGCCGAGATATGTCAAACTCATGTTATCGAAATGAATGCACCAGACAGAGTTCTAGCACGTCGATTTGAGGTAATTAGGGAGCCAGGGGCAATTCCTCGAGATATGGAGAATGTTTTCGTCCCTCTGGAGGTCATTTGTAGACACTACCTCGCTGGAGGTGGATGGAGGAGATATGATAGAGGCGATGTCGGATCAGAGGAATTCGGATTCCAACCCGGAACTGTGCTGCATGAAGGAATTAAACTACCAGCTCCCTATCTAGAAGTTTCAACTAAATTTGAGAAATTTGACAGATTGTTAGATCGTAAAGAGGCTTTAGAAATCTCCAATCTAAAGGAGGAGGAGTTCGATGCCATCCTTGATATTGTTGTGAAAATAGATGAAATTATCAATAGGGAGGCATCTAAGAGAGGACTAATTCATGTAGATGGAAAGAAAGAATTCGCACTTGGGCCTGGCCGTGTTCCAGTTCTAGTGGATTCATTCGGGACTCTAGACGAAGATAGATGGTGGGCCGCAGATGATTATGAGAATGGAAAGATTGTGTCGCTATCTAAGGAGTTTGTTAGGGAGCACTATCTCTCAACTGGCCATTATGAGCAACTTTATGCCGCTAGGGAAGCAGGTACCCAAGAACCCCCAATCCCCTCCCTTCCAGATGAGATAATCGGACAAACATCAGAGCTTTATGCTACTATGTTCGAGCGCCTGACGGGCCAAGAATTCTAGCTATGAATGCCTTCTCATCAGGACCCCGCATCTCTTCCTTTGAGCGGATCTAAGCATTGCGAGCAAGAGTCTGAAAGCATAGTCTACGCCACCATCCAAAGGCTCTTCTGAAAGTACTTCCCACCTCCCGGAGCGAATTGCGCTACGTAACTCTGATACTTCTCGTCTGTTCAACCATCCTAGGAGTGTCAAACCTCCAAATCCCTCTCTGAATCCCAACTCGCCTAAGTTTTCTTCAGATAATCCGTCAGAGAGTTTGGATAGGAGTTCATGTAAAATGGTCATATCTCCTTTCTCTCTAGTATTTTCCAAGAGATAGGTAACGATATTTCCATCCCCATAGGGAAATCTACCCAGTCTTTCCTTTCCAGAGCTGGAGTCTATCGGGCCCCCTCTCCGTCCCTCCGAATCCAATTCACCTATGGACAAGTATAGTATTGTGGCGGGGTCAAAAACAGGTTCAATCCCTTCCTTTAGATTCTGAATATCCCTCGAAAGAGGGCTTGCCTTCTTCAATTCTGTGTGATCCCCTCCCAGAGACGATAGTATTGCAGGAATGATTTCCAGGGGGTCATTCAATATTGGGTCAAATGTATGGAAACTAGGAAGATTAGAATTTGTGGACATCTTTCACCACTACTTTTCCGATCTGAGACGATTAAGACGCTGTTCAAAGCTATCGAGTAGGCTTTCTTTGTCTTCTGTGGGTACTTCTTCGCTAGCCCTTGCAGGTACTTCTTCCGATAATTCCGAAATCTCTTCTTCTTTATTCGTTTTATCATTAACGGCTTGTACATCCTTTGCCATATTGGCCTTCCTTTCCAATGCCTTTTTCTCTACAGCTTGCCTAGTTTTCTCCATCATTTCCCTGCCTTCTCTGAAATTTCTAGCCATCCATGCGAAAGCTATCGAAATTCCGATCACCAAGCTAGCCGATGCTAATGCAGTACTGGAGTCACTGAAGCCCCCATCGGACTCGTCAGACCCAGATAGAATTATTCTTGCCTCATCGTCAGAAGGATTTGAATCAATGTCCCAAGGGAACCCACAGCTTATCTTAGCCACTAATTCTACTCCATCTTTGACATCCGGCCTATCTATGGTAGGCCTGGGGGCTAGAGCACTAGATTCTGACATATCGACTATGTATTCTGCAGCAAAGGCCCCGGCCTCAATGTCAACCAGACAAATCGATCCATCTAAAATTTGATGATTCTCTCTCTTGGTGAGTATTGATATTTCTTGATCCTGTCCAGTGCCTACAATCTCCAATCCAACCAGCCCGACATTCCAATCAGTTCTTCTAACTTCGAATATGTTGCTATCGGAAGAAAACTCAATTCCCCTGGAATCAATGACCCTAATTGTCAACTCACTTCTCCCTGGTAGAGGATCCCAATCATCCGCACTGAGATTTATCATTCCAGATGACTCTCCGGCCTCAAGTAATCCTGAAACCGAATCCAGCATATTGCCTCGATCATCAGAAAGAATCAGAGTATATGCAAATTTGTCACTCCCATTCAATATGGTGCAACTGGCTTCAACAGAATTCACGCTTCCCCCTACAGAGCAACTAGCCTGCCTAAAAGACGGTTCAGATACCCAAGACCTATACTCGAGTATTGTGGATGAATTAACATTCACGCTTCCATTTCCTCCTGCTCCAGAGCCCCATAGCCATCCTCCCGCGTCGCTCCACTGAAGCAGCCCATTTTCAGAATCAATTACTGTACTCTCGGAACCGGTTCGATGAACTCCCAAGACATAGCTGTCACCCGAGGTAGAAATGATTACCGGACTGGTAGACCATGAGTAGCTCTCCATCCTGGTATCCATCGAGATTTCTCTTTGGTTACCTTCGGAGTCTTCGGCCAGGATTCTTATTGTCTTGACATCGCCGTCCCAGCTCTCATCGGGCAATAGCTCAATTGGAATGCCAGAGATCTCCCCGACTCCCAAAATAACATATTGATCCCCCGATATCTCCCAACCTAGTGGTAGGCTGAGTATCTGAATTGAAATGGTACTAGGCGCATTCCCCCGATTTTCAATATATCCTAGGGGGTATCCCCCATCCTGGCTAACCACCCAATCCCCCTGCCCAGACAAAGAGAAATCATGAGTTACTGCAACTCTCAGAGGGAATACTATTTCAGACAATCCGCTTGAATCCCCCTCTTTGATTCTTAGCGTCAGCTCAACCGCTCTCCCATGTACTGCATTACTGGGAGGAGTAATGTTGAGTAATAGAGGGGCACTATTTCCTGGATTTATCATAGGCATCTCTGATATATTTCCGATTTCCCAACCCTGTTCTCCCGATACAAACATGGAGATGTAAGGACGGCTCGGCGAGTTCCCCATCTGTAATACTGAAAGTGTAATTTCTGAGCCTCGTGGATCAACTTCCAAGTTAGCCTGATCAATAACTGCATTCCATGAAGGAACATGGCCAGAGACCACCGAAAATGAGAATGTTGTAATTTCTTGACCTTGTGCTAAAGCGGTAACCATCACATCAACCGATGACCCACTCCATGCATCCAGTGGTATGCTAGTATTCACTTTAATAGTCCCAGTTTCGTTCACTCCTAGACTAGAAATTGTACTTCCACTAGAAGCCCACTCTGATGAGGAATCACCAGTCTCCAAGGAAGTTGTAACCGACGTTACTAATGTTAGATCATCTATTAAATTACCAACATTTGTTACTAGTACGTCCAATGAAATAGACTCTCCGGGGTTGGCCTGGAATGTTTGTCCGTCTGCATAAATATCCCCAGACTCACTAGGCAAGAACGGGTAGATGTTCCATTGATGATCCTGTCTAGCCTCAAAGATAATTTCGACAGTGGAGAAGGCATTGGAATCCCCTTCAGATTGCATCGTGAATGAAACTTTCAGTGGCACTCTGGCAGGGGTATTCTCAGGCAAGAGAACAGTTACAGGTACGGTGGTTAGACTGCCTGCAGATAAAGAAACGAGTTCTCTTGAAAATGATACATCAACTCCAGGGTCTTCTGTGATGTTTTCATCTAGTACTACAGAAAAATCCAGACTGAATGAATCATCGCCGTTTCCTGGATTTTCTAGCCTCAAGACAACCAGTGAATCATCATCAACCTCTACAAGGGAAGGCTGATCATTAGGAGATATGATTACCATAGAAGACCTGAATATTTGGAGTATCTCCAGTGATAGCCTTAGTGAATGCGATACCGACTCTTCACTGTTATCTTCGAAGTAGTGAAACGCAGGAGCCGCATTATTGGGAAGATCTAGTGATAAAATTCCTACTCCACTTCCGCTTGAAATATTCATCGAAAGATTATCTCCGTTTATGGACAGGTCCCCCGACGCAGTCCAAGACCAGCCAGTCTTTGCCATTCCGGCTGATGAGAGGGACCAAGAGAGCAAATTTTCCTCAACTGGCCCATTAGCTTCCACGATCCACTCAAGGCCATTTGAAGGGACACTTCTAATGTGACTCCTACTAATTACTCCCGAAGCTATGAATGTCAAGTCAACGGTTTGACACGCCTCATTTCCATCAACACAAAGTGTTAGGGCAGTTTCAACATAATCTCCAATCGATACCGTCTGTTGATTTTCATCAACCAATGGCACATCGAGATAAGCCTCCAGTACCAGCCTCTCTCCCGGATCAAGAACCAAAGCGAATCTCTCATTGCCCCCTTCATCAATTAATCTTAGATCACTGCCCCAAAGTGTATTTCCCCAATCCAAGGAGATTTGGTTCTCCAAAGCGTTCCCAATATTTTCTACAACTATCCACGCTCTGGCAGAATCCCCAATTAATCCGTAGCCTGAGCTATATGATGCACCCTCTGGCCCCCTAATCGAAAGTCCTCTAGTCCTATTGGCCTCGATAGGCAGTATCGACGAAACACTAACGTTCGAGTCACTATCCAGGGACATTGTCAAGCCAAGGAAGCCCGAATCCGAACCCATGGCCGTGGAAGGGGCGACAATCTCGATCAACGGCGACCACGATTCTCCAGTTACAATCTGAACGTTGCTACTTCCTCCTGGCGTAATATCTTCCCAAGTCCAACCCGAAGGAAGTTGCGTCCCATCTATCTCCAATGACCAAGCGCCCGACAGTCTTCCCGTGGACCTTACTACGGGACTAGCTTCAATTGCTTCACCAGGACTGACTCTCAAAGGCTCGGAGGAAATTTCGAATGTAACATTGTACGTGGGAATTATAGACAGCATCTTAGAGAACACATCATTATCGTACCTAGTCTGGGTCAAATTGGAAAATGGGTCAATCTCCAATGTAAATTCATGGTCCCCCAGTGGGCCCGACCATTCAACAGAGAAAGATTCGAAAGATCCACTTCCGGACGGAGAAACCGGTTGCATGGATGAAAAACGCTCTCTTCCTATCTCTACTCCATCCGCATACAACACCGCATCAATATCTGAATCAGTATTGCCAGTTCCAGAATTTTCAATGAATGCTGAAATCTGTACATTCTGCCCGGGGTTAGGTGAAGTCGGATCGAATTCAATACCTCTTCCGTCAAGTAGAGGCCTAATATCCGGACTCTCAAGAGAAACCACTGTTGATCCAATGACCATATCTAATGTATTGTCTCCATCAATATCCGCCAAAGAGGGGGATGACCATGTTCGCTGATTTAATTCCAAGTCATCTGCCCAATCCGTTCCGATAGCCGAACTGGTGCCCTGTGAACCATCGAATCCCCAGAGTGATCTTCCGTAGGCCACAAGCAACTCCGGCTCATCCGTCCCATCGATATCCATCCATATTGGTTGAGAGACAGCAATCTCATCATTCGGCGTACCACTGCTTTGTTCCAAATCACGGTACCATGCTTCATTTGGACTCGATGTATCCGTATCATCCACACAGCCAGTTATCCCATGTCTGGCAGTGGTAGTCTGCCACCATGTTATCCAGCACATCCTATCGTGATCCCCATCTCCATCTGTATCAATCGGCAGTGGAGGAGAATCAGCATAACCATTGGGCGATCTGTAAGTCCATATCTCGGAGCCGTTAGCGACCTCTAGTCCCCTGTATTCTGCTCCATCTAGGTTTCCGGAGGAATCTCCATCAGTGGGAATAGTCACAATAATCTCAGGACTGCTATCTTGATCTAAATTAGCCACAACGGGGCCAGGGAGTCTAATATGGGGGACGTTGGAATCTCCATCTAGGTTGCCCAGCGACTTCCCATCCCAACTGGGGTCGCCACTCGATGAGTCTAGCTTCCATAACCACATGGCCCCATTCGTCGATTCAGTGGTTGTTAGCATCACGTAAGCTGTATTATCGTCAGTCTGGACAAATACCGGATCAGATCCATGACTCCCATATCTCAGGCTCTTATCCCAAATCTTCGTCGGCGAACCAGATGACGGGAGGTTGATGGCGACCACCTGAGGGGAATTGTCGCTCTCCCTAATCGCAGACATAACCAGTTCAGCGTCACCATCCAAGTCCAAATCAGCTAGAAGTGGCTGTGAGGTTGGCTTATGGCTTCCCCAAATACTTCCTGTGTAGGGTCCCTGTTCACTACTTATCATTAGGTCCGGATCTTCCCAATTCCAGAGTAATTGACTTTCATGTGAGCCACCTGATGACCATCCAGTGACATCACAAACAAGTATGGGGGACCATGCATCCACCTTTAGTGTCACATCACTTCCTACTATTACATCATACACAACGATAATTTCAGGACCGCCAGAACCATCAATATCAACAATCATAGGAGATGCCTTGATTGTCTCAGTCTGTCCCAGGTTAACTTCCCAAGCCAGGTCAGAGTCTTCTCCCTCAATTATCCTAAGGTAGCTATCGCCTGAGGAGGCTTCAGTCTGAATAATCACGGTGTAGAGCGAGCTCCCTCCGCATCTTTCATTAGATTCCGAATCAACCTGTAGTGAACCGCTAAAATCTCCAATGGGTGTGCCAAGCGAGTCAGTGCCAAGATCATAGCTACCATATTCCCAGTTAATCACGGGGTCAATGATGGAAGATAGAGAACCAACTCCTCCTACTGGGCCGTGTGCCGGACTGGAAGACATTCTTCCAGGTGTCCTCCCCGGCTGCGGCCATGGTTGCCCCCCATCATCCCAGGGATCAACAACGCCCGTCAGGGACTTCGAATCTTTTTCTGATTCAATAGCCACAGAGTTCTCCTCCAAAATCAACGGATAGAAAATTACGAGAGACATTATTACAGAAATAATCAGAGCCCTTCGACCCTTGGACTGATCACTTGGCCTCTCGTGAGATGTCATCAGATTAGCAGATGGTATTTGTAATACTCTTGAACGTTCGCACCATATTCTCTCTCAGACCGTAGGTCTGAGTGATTATTGCCAATAGCCGAGCATATCTTTGCATCCGTTGCGCTTATACCGGAGAGGCAGGTCGCCGAGGCACGGACTTCTCCTCCAGAGGCTCAGCCGATGAAGGACGGGAGGGATATCCCACCCGTCCTGGCAAACCTTGGAGAGGTCTGTTTTGGAGGAAAAAA
>MDTB01132114.1_pt1 | contig 25313 bp, 22 predicted proteins | sample 811161 | NCBI WGS metagenome assembly MDTB01 (sample SAMN05326650, study PRJNA326480) | marine metagenome | isolation source: seawater | place: Mediterranean Sea | collected 2009
ATAGGCTGGGTGTGGAAGTGCGGTAACGCATGTAGCTGACCAGTACTAATAGCTCAATTGGCTTGATTTATGCACTGAAAAAAATTTTTAAGTTATATTTATTAAAATATTAACTAATACTTAATTTATTGAAAAACAAAATTCACAATACTATTTTTTCTGTATTAAAATTTGAAGCTTATATCCGAGAAAATTTGAATGAATATTCTTTTCATTTAAAAAATTCATTTTTGTTAAATTTTCAATAGTTCCGTAGTATGGATCCTCATAATTTAAATATTTTTTGGTAACATTTATTTCATCAATAACAGATTTTATTTTGATTAATTTATATTTTGATTTTTTAATTAAATAACTGAAAGACTGCTTATTAAAAAGGTTAACATGTTCAATTGGGTCGAACATATTACATTTATCTCTAAGAATTTTTGCTGCAAATGAGTCAGAATTGGGAATTTGAAAAAATATTAATCCTTTTTTTTTCAAAAGGCCGAAACATTTGTCCAGTGTTTTTTTCGGATGTTTAAGATGTTCAAAACAATCCCAAAAGGTTATTACATCAAATTTTTGTATTGTTTTGATATTTTCAAGTGGTGTAGACCAAATTTCGTGATTCTTCTGGGCAATTTTAATATCAATTTTGTTAAGCTCTAATCCGACAGTGTGCCAGTTTATTTTTTTACACATATCTAAAAAAAAACCTGAACAACATCCCACGTCCAAAATTTTCAAATTTTTTTTTTTATTTTTTTTTTTTATCATACTTATTCCGGCCCCGTAGATAGAGGAATAAAATTTTGGGCTTTGCAGGCAAGCTAAATGTTGATTATCAGAATTAGTTTTATAATATTCTATTAAAGCTTTATCTTTAAAGACAGGATTTAAATAAACCATCGAACATTTTTTGCATTTGACGAAAACTCCCCCCTCTTTTTTAAATATTGTAACACTGTCTTTATGATTGCATACCGGACAATTTCTTCTCGTTGTAAATTTTTTTTTATAATACTTAGTTTTCTTATCTAAAAAAGACGACCTGTAAGTTTGATTAGTTTTATATTGTTTCTGTCTAATTTTATGAAGTTTATCAGGATTACTTAGTAATATTTTTGTCATTTTAATTAATGGTAAAATTTAGTTTTATACAGTAAATATAAATTAATCAATTATTATTTGAGATTCAAACTATTTTTTATTTGATGAAAAATTTAAGTATTTTATTTCTATGTAGAAAAAATGATAAGTATTCTAACTTATGTAAGAATTTTCTTACAAAAAATTTTAAAAAAGTAAAAATCATAGAATCAAATAGATTTCCCCAAAAGAAATTGTCACTATTAAAATGGGAAGGAGACTTAATCTTATTATTTCGAAGTCACATTATTTTAAAAAAAAATTTTTTGATTAAAGCAAAAATAGCTTGTGTAAATTTTCATCCTTCACCACCAAAATACAGAGGATTAGGTGGCATAAATTATGCAATTTACAATGATGATAAATATTTTGGCTGTACAGCTCATCTTGTGACAAGTACCAAAATAGATAGTGGAAAGATATTAGATGTTAAAAAGTTTAAGTTGTCAAACAGATCAAATTTAAGAAAATTGCTTTCAAAAACACATAAAAATTTATATTTACAATTCAAAAGTATAGTTCCAAAATTATCTAGTAAACAAAGTATTTCTTTATTAGTAAAAAAATCTAAAAAATACAAATGGTCGAAAGTTTACAATAACAAGAAAAAATTAGACAATTTTTATAGAATTCAAAAAGATGAAGAAAATTTAAAAAATAAGATTAGAGCCACATATCTTAATAACAAATATTCGCCTTATTATGTTATTAATAATAAAATCAAAAAAATTAAAAAAATATAGTATGAATAAAACTTATATTATTGCTGAAATTGGTGTTAATCATAACAATAATATCAAATTGGCAAAGAAACTAATTTTAATAGCAAAAAGTACTGGATGCAATGCCGTTAAATTTCAAACTTTTAAGGCAGAAACTCTTGTTAAGCCTGGGACTAAAAAAGTCCCTTATCAAAAAAGAAACAAAAAAGATAAAGAAGATCATTATCGTTTAATTAAAAATTTGGAGTTAAGTGAAAAACATCACGTAATTCTAAAAAAATTTTGTAAAAAAAAAAAAATTGAATTTATTTCTACCCCATATGATATCGAAAGTGCAAAATATTTAAATAAACTTGGTGTAAAAGTATTTAAGACAGCTTCAGCAGATTTGCACGATTTTGAACTCCATAATTATTTAGCAAAAACAAAAAAACCAGTGATTATATCCACAGGCATGTCTTCTATAAAAGATGTTAAAAAAACAATTTCAATTTATAAGAAATATTCAAATAAAAAGTATTCATTACTGCACTGTACTTCAAATTACCCATGCTCTGATAAATCCGTAAATCTAAATGCTATGATGGAATTAAAAAAATATACAAAAACTGTAGGATATTCAGATCATACAACTGGAAGCCTTACATCGTGTTTAGCCGTCAGCTTGGGTGGTAAAATTATTGAAAAACATTTTACTTTAAATAAAAAAATGAAAGGACCTGACCACAAAGCATCTGTAGATCCTATGGAACTTAAACAATTGGTAGATAATATTAGAAAAACCGAAATAATATTGGGTTCGCAAAATAAGAGTATTCAACCTGAAGAGAGAAACATGTTAAAAATATCAAAAAAGGGATTATATTTTTCCAGAAAGTTAGATCAATTTTCAAAGATTTCTCGAAAGGATCTTCTTAATATTAGACCAGCAAACTCATTTACATCATTTGATTTAAGTAATTTTGTTGGTAAAAAATTAAAAAAAAAGGTTTCTAAATATATGCCTTTAAAAAAAGATTTATTTTATGAGAAATAATATATTTGTATCCACAGGCGGTTTTAAAGCACCAGCATACAAGACTGTTAAGAAGTTAGCATGTAGTGGTATAAAAAATATAGAGTTATCAGGAGGTTCCTACAGCATTAATAATTTAAAAGAGTTATTCAAATTCAAAAAAAAACTAAATTTAAGATTGCATAATTATTTTCCACCTCCCAAAATTCCTTTCGTACTTAATGTTGCCAGCTCTAATGACAAAATCTTAAACAGATCAATGGACCATATTTTTAAGTCTATAGATATTGCAAACAAAATTAATTCTAAATATTACAGTTTTCACGCTGGCTTTTTACTGGATCCAAAAGTTAATAATCTTGGAAAAAAGTTTGATATTTCAAAATTACAAAAAAGAGATAAATGCTTAGATAGATTTAAAAATAATGTAATCAAAATTTCAAAATTTGCTAAATTAAAAAACATAAAAATTTTAATTGAAAACAATGTCGTTACTAAAAAAAATCTCTCTCAATTTCAAACAAATCCTTTCTTAATGTCACACCCTAATGAAATTTTTGAATTTTTTTTAAATGCACCAAAGAATGTAAAACTTCTTTTGGATGTAGGGCATTTAAAAGTAAGTTCTAAAACTGAGGGTTTTTCTAAAATTATGGCAATTAAGAAATTAAATAGGTTTATAAGTTGTTACCACTTAAGTGATAATGACTCTAACTCCGACAATAATAAGCCTTTTACGAAAAATTCTTGGTTTTTAAATTATTTAAAAAAAAATTTAGATTATTACACGGTTGAAGTTTATTCAAACTCTACCAAAATTTTAAAAAACCAAATCAAAATAGTTAACAATCATATCTGAAAATGAAAAAATATTTAGAAAACCTTGAAAATGTTTCCGCCGACTATAACAATAAAATCTCAGATGTATTGAGCAAAATTAACAAAAACGAACTTGGTATATGCTTTATATTAAAGAAAGGTGTTTTGAAAGGGATATGCACAGATGGTGATATAAGAAGATCATTATTAAAGGGATATAAATTAAACTCACCAGTAAAAAAAATACTAAGCAAAAAATATGTTTGCCTAGATTATAGATCTTCAATTGATCTCATACAAAAAAAGATTTCTGATGTTATCAAAATAATTCCTTTAGTTGATGAAAATAAAAAATTAGTTGATTATGTAAGTTATAATAGGTTTAGAAGTATTCCTCAATATGAACCTGATCTTAAAGGTAATGAATTAATTTATTTAAATGATTGTATAAAAACAGGCTGGATTTCATCAAGAGGAAAATACGTTAATCAATTTGAAGATAAATTCAAAAATTTTATTAAAGCAAAATATAGTTTGAGTACCTCGAGTTGCACTACTGCGTTACATCTAGCATTAAAAACACTTGGCATAAACAAAGGTGACGAAGTAATTGTTCCTGACTATACTTTTGTTTCACCAATAAATTCGGTTATTCACTCTGGTGCTAAGCCAGTAATAGCTGACATTGAAACCAAAAATTTGTGTATGAGCTTGAACTCAATTAAAAAAAAAATAACATCAAGAACTAAGGCAATAATAATTGTACATACATATGGTCATGCTGCAGAAATAGATAAAATAACAAAATATGCAAAAAAAAATAAAATTTTAGTTATAGAGGATTGTGCAGAAGCTCTTGGAACATATTTTAAGAAAAAACATGTTGGAATTTTTGGCGATTGCTCATGTTTTAGCTTTTATGGAAATAAAACTATTTCCACAGGTGAAGGAGGAATGTTAATATTCAAAGATAAATCGAACTTTTTGAAAGCAAAACAGCTTAGGGATCATGGCATGTCTTCTAAAACAAAATATTGGTACGAACAAATTGGATTTAATTATAGATTAACCAATATTCAAGCTGCTATTGGAATAGCACAACTAGAGAAATTAGATATTTTTCTTAATAAAAAACGATGGATAGCTGAAAATTATTTCAAAAATTTAAAAGATATAAAACATATACAGCTACCTTTAATTGAACCAAAAACAATCAATTCTTACTGGTTGTTTTATTTTATTGTTAAAAAAAAATACATTAATCATAGAAATAAAATTGTTAATTACCTTTTGAAAAAAGGTATTGAAGCTAGATCTGGTTTTTTTAGATTTGACCAGATGAAACTTTACAAATCTTATTCGAAAGGTAGTTTTCCTAATTCTAAATTTATTTCAGATAATATAATTACACTTCCTAGCTTCCCAGCTCTAAAGGAGAATGAAATAAGAAAAATTTGTCACGAAATAAAAAAGTATTTTAAAACTTACAATGGTGTGGAAAAAACAAGCAAAGATTAATAATCAGAAGATTAAAGAACTTAAATGGTGTTCTAATTGTGTGATGATGTCCACGAGACCCAGAATTTCATTTAATAAAGAGGGATTATGCAATGCATGCGAGTGGAGTCTAGAAAAAAAGAAATTAAATTGGAGTCAAAGAAAAACAGAACTTGGAAAACTTTTAAAAAGACACAGAAAAAAAAATGGAAAATTTGATTGTCTAGTACCCTGCAGTGGCGGAAAAGATGGTTCTTATGTAGCGTATAATCTAAAGCACAAGTATAATATGAATCCTTTATGTGTAACAGTTAATCCTCCATTGAGGTCGGAAATAGGAAAAAAAAATTTAGATTCATTTATAAAATCAGGATACGAACTTGTCTCTGTTGATTGTGATTATAATACGATGCAAAAATTTAATATTATTGCTTTTCGTAACATGGGATCACCTTATTTAGGTTGGTGGACAGCTTGTCATACCGCAGTAACAAAAGTTGCATTAGCATTTGAAATAGATTTAATTTTTTATGGCGAGGACGGAGAAGTTGAGTATGGCGGTAGTAAAGAAAGTAAAAAAAATCCTATAAACGATTTTGAATATCAAAAAAGAATATATTTAGAGGGCGGATATGATAAAATAATGGAGTCTATTAAATTAAGTAAAAAATCTCTTAATTTTTTTAAATTTCCAGATTCAAATAAACGCTCTAAAAAACTAGATATTTCTCATTGGTCTTATTTTGAAAACTGGGATCCTTATAGAAACTTTCTAATTGCAAAAAAATTTTGCGGATTAAAAGAAAGTTTTTCAGGTAATTCTGGAACATTCACTAATTTTGCTCAAAATGATCAAAGCTTATATGCATTACACACTTATTTGATGTATTTAAAGTTTGGGTTTGGAAGAGCATCTCAAGATGCTTGTATTGAGATAAGAAGAGGAGCAATGGATCGTAAGCAAGCTATTAATTTAGTAAAATTATACGATGGTATATTTCCTGGGGAATTCTTAGATCAATATTTAAGCTATTTTAAAATGAATAAAAGTGAATTTTTTAAAGTTCTAGATAAATTTGCAAATAAAAATTTACTTCGTAAAAGTAAAAATAAATGGTTGAGAAAATTTGAAATAATTTAAAAATGAAAATAATAATTGTTGATTATGATATGGGAAATATTGCAGCGCTTAGGAATGCTATAGAATATTTAAATTATAATGTAAAAGTATCAAAAAATCCCAAAGATATTTCCTCAGCAGATTTTTTGATTATCCCAGGAGTTGGTGCTTTTAAACAAGCTATAAAAAATATTAAAAATATGAATTTATTTGATCAAATAAATGAATATATATTTATTAAAAAAAAATTTATTCTTGGTATTTGTTTAGGTATGCAATTACTTTGTGAAGAAAGTGAGGAGCATGGAAAAACAAATGGATTTAAGTGTGTTAATCTAAAATTAAAAAAATTCAAAACAAAACCAAACTTTCACATAGGTTACAATCAAGTAAATTTCGAGAGTCCCAATATTCTTTTCAAAAATATTAAACAAAACAGTGATTTTTATTTTGTTCATTCTTTTAGAGTAAAAAATTCAAAATTAAAAAATTTCACAAAATCAACTTCAGAATATGGCGAAAAATTTATATCTTCTTTTGAAAAAGATAATATTTTTGGAACTCAATTTCATCCAGAAAAAAGCCAAATGAATGGCCTTAAATTAATCAAAAATTTTTTATCACAGTAATGCTAAGAAAAAGATTAATTTTTACACTTCTTTTCTCAGAAAAGAATTTTTATATTAGTAGAAATTTTAATTTACAAAAAGTTGGTGATATAAATTGGCTTTATAGTAACTATAATTTTGATAATATATCAAGGTTTATTGACGAGCTAATTATTATCGATGTTTCAAGAGAGAAAAGAGATATTGATAGACTTTGTGATTGCGTAAAAGTTTTATCTAAAAAATGTTTTTTACCTTTAAGCGTAGGTGGAGGGATAAATAATATTGAAAAAGCAAAAAAGCTATTCAAGTCTGGAGCCGATAAGATTGTGATAAATACTGGTCTTTTTTATAATAAAGAGTTTTTAAATAAGTTATCTAAATACGCTGGCTCTCAGAGCATTGTTGGATCAGCAGATTTTAAAAGTGAGAAAAACAAAATTGTTTTTTATACTCACAATGGAACAAATTTTTTAAGAATTTCACTTAAAGACTTTTTCAAAAAAATTAATAAATTTCCGATTGGTGAAATTCTTTTAAGATCGATTAACAATGATGGAACTGGACAAGGTTTAGAATTGGAATTTTTGAAAAAAATAGATAAAAACTTCACCAAAAAAATAATTTTATCGGGTGGTATTGGAAATAAAGATCATTTATTACATGGTTATGGTCAAAAAAAAGTTGATGCAATTGCAACTTCTAATTTATTTAACTTCATTGGTGATGGATTATTCAATACTAGAAATTTTTTAATAAAAAAAAAAATCAATTTAGCTTTACATGAAAAATATTAAAGATAATGAAATTCTTGGATTAATCTGCGCTAGAGGAGGATCAAAAGGTTTAAAAAATAAAAATATTAAAATATTTAATTCAAAACCTTTAATATATTGGACAATTAAAATTGCAAATAAATTAAAAATTACTAAAAAATTATATGTATCTACTGACTCAAAAAAAATTGCTAAATTGTCGAAAAAATTTGGAGCAGAAGTCCCTTTTTTAAGGCCAAATAAACTTGCTACCGATAAATCACCTGAAGTTTACACTTGGAGACATGCGCTGAAATTTTTTTATAAAAAATATAAATATCTACCTGGTATATTACTAGTATTACCCGTGACTTCACCTTTAAGAAAAAAAGAAGATGTAATCAAGTGTATTAATTTATACAAAAAAACAAAGTCAGATGCAGTAATTGCAGTAACAGAGTCATACAGAAATCCTTACTTTAATATGATATTCAGAGATAAAAAAGGTATTTCTAAATTAATAATAAATTCCAAAAAAAAAATTACTAGGAGACAGGATGCCCCAATAACTTTTGATATGACTACAGTTGCTTTCGTGATTAACACAAAATTTATTTTGAAAAAAAAAAACATCTTTAAGGGAATTGTTAGATCAGTTATAGTAAATCAAGAAAGCTCTATTGATATCGATAATATTAAGGATTTTAAAATTGCAGAATTTTTAAAAAAGAATATCAAAATAGTATGATTAAAGATAAGATTATTTTATTGACAGGATCTGAGGGATTTTTGGGAAAAGCAATTATAAAAAAACTTTTAAAAAATAATAAAAAAATTATTTCTATTGACAAAATAAAACAAAAAAAAAAGATTTCAAAAAAAATAGACTACTATTGTTGTGACTTTAACGATAGTGCAAAATTAAAAGATGTTATTTCAGTAATTAAAAAAAAATATAAAAAAATTGATATAATTATTAATAATGCTGCTCTTACTACAAATATTTATAGTTTAAGAAAAAACAAATTTATAATCGATAATTTTGATGAAAGCGTTAAGGTTAATTTAAATTCTGCGTATTATATTTCAATGCAATTAAAGCCTTGTTTAAATAAAAGCACTAAACCTGTAATATTAAATGTTGCCTCAATTTATTCAATTATTGCCCCTGATTTAAATTTGTATAAGAACACAAATATTAAAATCTCAGCTGGTTATAATGTATCCAAAGCAGGTCTGGTTAATCTAACTAAATGGTTAGCAAGTTATCTAGCACCTAAAATTCGAGTAAATGCTATATCCCCAGGCGGTATTCTAAGAGGACAGGATAATAATTTTGTAAAGAATTACAAAAAGAAAACTTTGCTTAATAGAATGGCTAAAGAAAATGATATAATAAATTCAATAGTATTTTTAATATCAGAAAATAGCTCTTATATAACTGGTCATAATTTAGTCATAGATGGCGGTTTTAGTATAAAATAAATATGAATAAAAATTTACCCGTTGATAATATTACAAACAAAATTGATGTTTCATTAACAAACTCAGGGCAAGTTGTTTTAGGTAATGAAAAAACAATTATAGATAAAAAAAAAATTAGTGAAGTAATTATTAATTTTTTAGAGAAAAATAATTTTGATAATTTTGAAGAAGATTTCATACAAATTATTAAATCAGATAGAATTTTTAATTTTTTTTCATACATAGAGTTATATGAAGCGCAAAAATATCTATATACAAATAAGTTTATTCCTTTTTTATATTTTAGGTATAAATTCAAATCAGCTGGACAACAAAAAAAAGTTTGGAAAGCGCCCCCTTATTTATTAATTGAACCCGTTAGTTCTTGCAATTTTAGATGTCCAATGTGTTTTCAAATTGATAAATCATTTACAAGAAAACCTTATATGGGATTGATTAAATGGGATCTTTTTAAAAAAGTTGTTGATGAGGCAGATAAAATTGGCGTAGGAGCGATAACAATGGCTAGTAGAGGAGAGCCAACATTGCATCCTGAGCTTGGAAAAATGTTGAAATATATTTCAAAAAAAAAAAATATTTTACAAATTAAAATTAATACTAACGCTTCTAAATTTACTCAAAAACTTTGTGATGAAATTTTTGAAGCAAATATTACAACAGTTGTAATTTCTGGAGATCATTACGAAAAAGAAAAGTATGAGATATTAAGAAAAAATTCAAAATTTGAGGAAATTGTTAAAAATGTCAAAATGTTATTCGAAACCAGGAAAAAATTTCCTAATTGTAATACGGAAATAAGAATATCCGGTATAGATTTAGAAAAAAATTTAGATAAGGAGAGATTCAAAGAATTTTGGAAAGAGTTTGCTGACAATGTGACTGTAGGAAAAGCAATCGAAAGATGGGACACTTATAAAAATCAAAAAGATGAAATTAAAAGTGCTTGTAATTTTTTATGGGATAGAATGTATGTTTGGTTTGATGGTAAAACTAACCCGTGTGATGCAGATTATAAAAGCTATCTTTCTTATGGAGACGTAAGTAAAAATAGTATATTGGAAGTATGGAATTCCAAAAAAATCAAAGATCTGAGAGAAAAACATCTAAATAAATCTAGGCAGGAGATTGTACCTTGTGACCGATGTGGAATAGATTTTAATTAATGAAGATAACTATTATTGGGTATGGTTCTCAAGGTCAAAGAATACATAGTTTACTAAGAAAAAAATTTAAAAAAATTTCAATATTTCATCCAAATAAAAAGAATTCAATTTATTCAAATGACCTCAAAGAATTGAAAAAAACAGATATAGCCTTCATTTGTTCACCAAATAATACACACTTGAAATATATAAATATTTTGGATGATAAGACATATATTTTTTGTGAAAAACCTCCAGTAAATACAAAATTGCAACTTAAAAAATTGAGTAAACTTATAAAAAAAAAAAAAATTTATTTTAATTTTAATGAAAGATTTGGAGAGATTTCAAAAATTATTAATAAAAATAAAAAAAAACTAGGTAATATGCAACATTCTAATTTTGAAATTGGTTACAAAATAGACAAAAAAAATTTAAGTAAATCTTGGAAGGGAAATAAAAAAAACGCACCAAGAGGTGTTTATGAAATACTTTCCATTCATTATATTGATCTAATAAATTATCTTTTTGGAATCAAAGAAATAAATAATAAACTAAAAAAAAATTCTGATGGAATTGTTTCTTCAGCAGTAACTAATATTATCAGTAAAAAAAATTCTATAGTTAATATTTTTTGTAGTTTTGATACTCCATTTATTTTTAGAAAAAAAATGATTTTTGAAAATGGTATCATAGAAGAGGATGAATACAGCGTTAAGTTTTTTTACAACAAATCTTCATTAATAAAAAAAACAAAAAGACAAAAACCTCTGAAACTTATAAGCAATATAAAAAAGGATTATTATTCTAGATATCTAAACTCGATTAAAATGTCAGTTGATTTTTTTTTAAATCATTTTATTAAAAATAGATATAAAAAACGAATTTTACAAATTTCTCTTCAATCAACTGGTTTTTTTTTAAACGGAAGCTTTAAATAACTATTAACAATGAGATTAAGAAACTTTTTAATTTTAGTATCAGGTATATTGATACCAGTGCTTTTGTTTTTTAATCAATATTTATTACTAGGAATTCTATTAAGATTAAATATTTTCAGAAACAAGAAAATAAAAACCTTTAATCAAAAAAAAAAAAATACTTGTATTAACTAAAACGTCAGGTTTAGAAGATATCATCTATGCTTTTGGAGGAAATAAAGTGAATAATTTTGAGGTTTATGAATTACCAAGAGTCTTGATAAAAAAAATTTTTAGTTTTTATTTAAATTCAAAAGTAGTTGATTACAATTATCATATTAATGACCAAAATTTAAACATAAAAAAAAAACAATATAGAGATGTTCTAACAAAAATTTTATTTTTTTTAAAAAGATTTATTAAAATTGATATTGTACTAAGTTTTAACGTTTTTTATTTTGCAGAAGTTGAAATGAGAAAAGCAGCTATAAAAAATTCAATTAAATTTGTAGTATTACATAAAGAAAATATTTATTCACCCATAGAAAATGAAATTTTATTTTTTATGTATAAAAATTTAAATCAAAAATTTGATGGAACGAAATTGCTAGTATACTCTGAAAATGAAAAAAAATTATTTCTAAATTCAAATCTTGTCAAAAGAAACCAAATTTCAGTTGTTGGAATTCCTAGAACCGATGGATCGATATCATCTAAAAATATTAAACCAAAAAATAAAATCCTTTATTTTTTAATTGAAGAAAATAGAGGTTTACCAAATTATTTGTTGAGGATAATTAGTAGAACAAATCGATTACCAAAAAAAATTGAAAAAAAAATTAAAGAATTTCCAAAAAAAAATAACTTTTGGAAAAACATGGCCAACACAACAGAAAACTACCTAATTAATTTTGCTAAAAAGAATCCAAATTATGAAATTATTTTTAAAGGAAAAGTTGGTATACATGAGAAAAAATTTCAAAATTTGAAATTACCAAAAAATATCAAATTTATTAAATCTGGAACTGGGGATAAATTTATTAGAGAATGTAAAATTGTTATTGCATTTAATACAACAGCAATGTTTGAAGCGATAACTGCAGGACGTAGTTTAATTATTCCCAATTATTGTTATGATAAAAAAAAATTTAAAAAAGACTTTTTAATCCAAATGAATAAAAAATATTTAGCCAATACTGTTAAAATTTTGGATAGGATGATAAAATATGAAATTAAAAAGAAATATCAAAATCGAAAATTTAATTTTCATGAAAAAAAACTTCTTGAATATTATACAGGTAATTTTAAAGCAGACTCGTCGAAACGATTGATAAAAAACTTTGAGGATTTGATTTAATTAATGTTAAAAGTAAATAAAGAGAAGCTTGAAGAAATTTTAAAATTATATGGATAAAATAAATTTTTCTCTAAGATTTGTTGCAAAAAAGAAATTAGCTCTATTAATTATTCTTATTTGTATTGCAGTCCTTTTAGAAGTCGCAAGTTTAGCATCGATTTTACCAGTTTTTACGGTTTTAATAAATAAGGACATTGATGAAAGCTCATACTATTTTAAATATTTTGAAAATTTATTTGATTTAGAAATATTTAATTTTACTCCTAATCTTTTATTTTTAGTTTTATTTTTATACATATTCAAAACAGTTTATGTATATTTTATTGTATATTTTCAGTCAAAAATAAGTTTGGAAATCCAACTTAAATTTGCAGATAGATTATTGAAACTTTATCAAGAACAGGGCTATCTTAGCTTTTTAAAGTCTAAATCTTCAGAGCTTTTTAGAAATGTATATTCTGAAGTTCCATTATTAGTAAAATTTTTAATACTTCCTGTTGTAATTATTATAACTGAAATAATAATAGTTATTACACTTTTATTATTTATTTCTTTTGTAAATTTAAATTTTTTATTAACAGTATTTGCAATTTTGATATTTAGTAGTACTAGTTATTTTTTTTATTTTAGCAAACGTATCAAAAATTGGGGAGAAAAAAGACTTCAAAGCGACAAGTTTAGAGTAGAATTTCTTCAATATAATTTTGACGGTTTTAAAGAAATAAAATTAACTAATAAACAGAAAAATTTTCGTGATGAATACAACAATTACAATCTTATAAGTGGAACCAATAACTTATTTAGCTCTGTTTTAAGTCAACTACCAAGATACTTTTTGGAAATCTTAATTCTGAGTATTGTTTTCGCTTTTATTATTATTAATTTATTCAATGAGAATGATTTGACTGACTTAATTCCAGTTTTAGCTGTCTTTTTTGGAGCATTTTACAGAATATTACCTAGTATTAATAGAATTTATCAATCTGTACAAAGTATAAAATTTGGTCTGCCTGTTTTTGAAAAGATTTACGGAGAATTCAAGAAAATCGAGTCAAGAAAGAAAAATAATTTAGAATTTAATTTTAAAGATATGATTGAGTTTAAAGATATTTTTTTTTCGTATCCTGATAAAAAAATTTTATTAAATAATATAAATTTTAAGATTAAAAAAGGGGAGTGTATCGGCATTGTTGGCGAAAGTGGATCCGGTAAGTCAACTTTGATAAATATACTTATTGGCCTGTTAAGCCCGACTTCTGGTGAGATTAAGGTTGATCATATAAAAAGAGATTTAAACTCTGATAATTGGTTTAAATTGATTTCGCATATACCACAAGAAATTTTTCTATTAAATGATTCTATAAAAAAAAATATTGCTTTTGGTATTAAAGATGAACTTATCAATGATGATAGAATAAAAAATATTATTAATGAAGTTAAATTAAACAAGTTATTAGAAAATTTACCAAAAGGCATAAACACAGAGGTAGGAGATAAAGGCTCTAATATTTCCGGAGGGGAAAAGCAAAGAATTGCAATAGCAAGAGCTTTATATAAAAACACTGAAATTTTTGTATTCGATGAAGCTACTAATTCGTTAGATAAAGAAAATGAAAATTCAATACTTAAATTAATTAAATCATTAAAAGGAACAAAGACTATTATAATGATCTCCCACAATGATAGTATTCTTGACTTTACAGATAAAGTTTTGAGAATTGAAAATAATCAAATAAAAGATTAATTATATATTTGGTTGAATATGAATAAAAATAAAATAATAAAATTTGCAGAAAAAATTATTCCTTTTAATAGGAGTTTAGTTGGTAAAGATATTTTAAAAACATTAAAAATAATTCAAAAACAAAATAATTCCCTAAAAATTATTAAAATCCCGACAAGTAAAAAAATTTATGATTGGAAAGTACCAAAAGAATGGAGTGCAAAGTCAGCAACAATTATTGATAAACAAAAAAAAACTATTATAGATTTTAAGGTCAATAACTTACATTTAATGTCTCATTCAATACCAGTAAATAAATTTATCAAATTTAAAGATTTAAAAAAAAGATTACATTATTTAAAGCAAATCCCTAATGCAATTCCTTACAGAACTTCATATTATAAAAAAGATTGGGGATTTTGTTTATCATATAATCAATTCAAAAAATTAAAAGATGATGTTTATAAAGTTAATATTAACTCAAAACTAAAGAGTGGTTATTTAAGATATGGAGAAATTTTTTTAAAGGGAAAATCTAAAAAAGAAATCTTATTTACAACCAACATTTGTCACCCAGCATTAGCAAATAATGAAACCTCAGGGATGGTAATTTTAACTTTTTTAGCAAATTATTTAAAAAAAAAAAAACTTAATTATTCTTATAGATTAATATTTATACCCGAAACAATAGGAGCCTTAGGCTACATCAAAAAAAATTTTCAGAAATTAAAAAAGAATATATTATTTGGTTTTATATGTGTTTGTGTTGGGGATAATAGAAATTATTCAATTTTAGAGTCAAAATTTTTAGATTCAAATGCAAATTTTTTTGCTTTTGAAACACTTAATAAATTAAAAATAAAATTTAAAAAATATAGCTGGTTAGATCGAGGGAGCGATGAAAGGCAATTTTCGTCACCTAATGTTGAAATTGATTGTGCATCATTAATGAGATCAAAATATGGAGAATATCGGGAATACCATACATCGTTGGATAAGTTAAATGATGTTGTAACGTCCAAGGGATTAAAACAAAGTTTAAAAATGTATGAATTATTAACCAATCTTATTGAGCAAGAGAAATTTCCAAAATCAAATTTTTTTGGTGAACCATTTTTAAGTAAAAGAAAAATTTACCCTGAAGTAGGAGGAGCTATTCTTCCTAAAAAGTTCCAGGATCTTAAAAATTATTTATCATTTTGTGATGGAAAAACCCCGACAAAAAAAATAAATTTAAAATGTAAATTGAATAAAAAACAAGGTAAAAATATACTTAGGATTTTAATTAAAAATAATTTGATTAAACTATAAAACAATTTTCTTTAAATTCTGAATTTAAACATCTCAATAAACTTAAAAAATCATTATCTAAAGAAACCAACCAGATTTTAGTTAATTTTACTTAAAAAGAATATTATTTAGAGTTTTTATCTGTGAAAATCAAAAAATTGCCAAATTTATTGCTGAAAAAATGATTAAATTACTCTAGTTATAAAACAACTTATAAATTTTTAATGAATAATTCTATCTTTATTACTGGTGGCACAGGAAGCTTTGGTCGAGCATTCGTTAGAAAAATTATACAATCAAAAATGAAAGTAGATAGATTGGTAATTTTTAGCAGAGATGAATTTAAACAATCATTGATGAGATCAGAATATCCAAGTGAAAAATTTCCTTTTATAAGATTTTTTCTTGGAGATGTAAGAGACTATGATCGTCTTCTATTTGCCACAAAAGATATAAGATATATAATCCATGCAGCAGCACTTAAGCAAGTGCCAGCTGCTGAATATAATCCTTTTGAGGCTATAAAAACAAATATCATTGGTGCACAAAATTTGATTAATGCATCTTTATCAAATAATGTTAAAAAAGTTATTGCTCTGTCAACAGATAAAGCCTGTGCTCCAATAAATTTGTATGGAGCAACTAAATTATGTTCAGATAAACTTTTTGTTTCTGCTAATAATATTATTGGAAAAAAGGATATTTCGTTTTCAGTCGCAAGATATGGAAATGTTTTTGGAAGCAGAGGGTCAGTATTAAATGTTTTTAATAAATATAAGAATAAAGGTTTTTTTCCAGTTACAGATAGTCAAATGACCAGATTTAATATAACATTGAATGAAGCTACCAGTATGGTGTTAGATATTATTAAAAATTCTACTGGAGGTGAAATATTTGTTCCCAAACTTAAAAGCTTTAAAGTACTAGATTTAGCTAAAGCAATAAACGAAAAAAATAAGATAAAAATTATTGGCATTAGACCTGGAGAAAAGTTACATGAGCAGATGATAACATTTAGTGATAGTTATAATACAGTGGAATTAAAAGATTATTATGTGATCTTGCCAAATGGAAATGATAAACTTCGAAAAAAATTTTTTAAAAAAAATAAGTACAAAATGGTTAAAAATAATTTTGAATATTCAAGCGAAAAAAATGGAAAATATTTATCAATTAGTGAATTAAAAATATTGATAAAAAAATTTCAAAAAGACAACTCTAATATAAACGATATATAAAAGGCTTTATTTTTTTCAGATAAATATGAATGTTTATATATTAACTGAAATCACAAAAAGAGAATTAGACTCAAACCTATTATTGGCATTTATTGCAGCTATGAATGGAAGTTCTGTTTTAATTTCAAATATGGACTCAATTGAATATTTATCTCAAAAAAAAATAATTAAAAAAGGAATCTTTCATACTAAGTCTATATTACACGATGAAAGAAAACAGAAACTTCATGAAAATTTATTTAAAAGTGGTTTCAAATTAACAAGCATAGATGAGGAAAATGGCCTTATAAAGGAAAATCTTGATAATTTTTGTGAAATGAGATTTTCAGAAAAATCACTTAAATTTATTCATAAAATTTTTTGTTGGGGCAACAAAGATTATAGCGCTATTTCAAGTCATTATAAAAATTTTGAAGAAAAACTTTGTAAAACAGGCACTCCTAGGTGTGATTTGTGGAAAAAAAAATTTATAGAATATTGGAAAAATCCTAACGTAGAAAATAACGATAATCACAAACAGGTTTTAATCTCATTAAATTTTGCTTTAGTAAATGGATTTGATAGTTTTGAAAAGATTATTCAAAAACTTAGAATATTTAAATATTTTGAAAGATCACAAAATTTTGAAAAAGAAATTTATCAAATAGCACAACAAAATAAAAAAGATTTGAAGCATTTCAAAGATTTAATAAATTATCTTTCTAAAGAATTCAAGAATGTAAAATTTTTAGTTAGACCGCATCCTAAAGAAAAAAAAAAAACTTGGGAGAATTTGTTGGATATTGAGCCGAACATTACAATTAATAATGATAATAGTTTTAATGATCCCTTGACGAAATCAGAAATTTTAATTCAAAATGGATGTACAACAGCTTTTCAAGCCGCTTTATATGACTTACCGGTAATTAGCTATGTCGTAGAAGATAATTTAGATAGTCACGGAAGGACTGCAAATAAACTAGGCATACAATTATCATCAAAGAAGCAGGTAAAGAATATGTTGAATCAATTATTGTCAGGTAAAAAAATAAAACATCCCTTGAGAGAAGAGACTTTAAATAACAATTTATTTATTGACGATGAGAAATTATCGAGTTTTAAAATATATGAAGAATGGAAAATTTTATGTGAAAATGATGAGATTGAAAAGAATAATTGGAACTTCATTAGATTAAAACTTTTTTTATTAGATTTAACAAACATTTTTAAAAAAGATTATAAATTTGAAAAGATACAAATAGATGAAATTAATTTAAAATTAAAAAAAATAAGAAAAATTTTGAATATTAAAGAAACTGTTAGAGCAGTGAAAATATCTAATAAATCATTTTTAATTAAAAAAGATAATGAATAAAAAAATTATTAAAGAATTTTATTTAATTTTCGTATAATGAAAAAAGTAATTATATTGGCTGCAGGAAAACCTCATTATGGATCAAAGCCTACAATTTTCTTTAATCAGAATAAGTATTTTAATAATTTTGATATACTAAAAAAGGTATTGTCAAATTATTCAAATAAAATAACTGTAATAACTGGCTACAAACACAAATATATAAGAAAGAAAATAAGTACTAAAATAATTTATAACAAAAATTGGAAACATACAAAAAGTGCGTCCAGTTTATTGCTTTCAGATCTAGGTAATTGTAGTGAAATTGTATTAGTTTATAGCGACATTATTTTTAATCCTGAAGTTTTAAATCGTCTGGTCAAATCAAAAAAACAAATTACCATAGTGACAAGCACAAAAAATATAAAATTTCAAAAAGGAAAAGAGTATCTAAATTTAAAAAATAATAAGATTTTCGCAATAGGATCAAAACTTAAAAAAAAAGAAGTTAATTCAGAATTCATAGGTTTAATAAAAATTAAACAAAAGGCTTTAAATAAATTAAAAAATTTACAAAACAAAAAAAATAATTTTTCAGAATTACAAATCTCAGACTTAGCAGGTGTTTTAATAAAAAAAAAACTATCATATGAAACTATAGATATCAAAGAAGACTGGATAGAAATTAAAGATAGCTTTGAGAATGTTAGAAAACATTTAATAAGTAGTAAAGCAAATACCTTGTCATTTGCAAAAAAATATTTGAAAAAGTCTTATGTATATCCTCAAATTTCGTTCACAGTTGAGGAATGGAATAAAGATAAAAATCGAATTATTTCCAAAATAAAAAAATTTTCAAAAAAAATAATTATACGCTCGAGTTCATTTGAAGAAGATAATTTTTATTACTCCAGTGCAGGTAAGTTTTTATCAATTAATAATGTTTTTACTAAAAACTCATTTAGTCGTAAAATAGAAAATGTTATTAAATCATTTCAAAATTTAAATAAGAAAAATCAAATCCTAATTCAGCCAAGTGCGAAGAATATAAAATGTAACGGTGTAGTTTTTACCTCTAACTTAGAGAATTTTTTTCCTGCATATAAAATAAACCTTGAATTCAAATCTAATAATACATCAAGTATTACTAGTGGATTGAGTCAAAATGATAAAATTTTTACCATTAATAAATTTAATCTAAATATAAAAAATATTAAAAATAAAATAATAAAAAAAATAATAGTTGCCTGTAAGGAAATTGAGGAACTTTTTTTATACGAGTTTCTAGATATCGAATTTGCAATAGATAAAAATGATAGAGTTATTATTTTTCAAATAAGACCGATTGTTTCAAAAAATATAGATAGTTTTTCAAGAAAAATATTTTTTAAGAATAATTTTAAAGAACTAAATAAATTTAAACATGAAAAAGATAATTTGAAACATAAGGATTATCTTCCAGTATTATTGGGTTATATGCCCGATTGGAATCCTGCTGAAATTATTGGGTTTAAACCTAATCCTTTGTCATTTTCTTTATATGAAGAATTAATTACTGATAAGATCTGGGCACAACAAAGACATCAATTTGGATATAAATTTTTAAAAAAACCTAAATTACTCTATAATTTTTTTGGAACTCCATATGTAAATGTTAATAAAACATTTAATTCTTTTTTGCCAAAAAATTTAAATTCAAATTTAGAAAAAAAATTACTCAAATTTTATAACAAAACGTTAAGAGAAAAACCACATTTACATGATAAAATTGAGTTTGAGGTAATACCAACTTTTTACTCTTTAAATTTTAAATATTGGGAAAATAAATTTAAAAGGGCAAAATTTAGAGATACTGAGATTAACAAGCTAAAAAATGAACTTAAATTAATAAATAACAATATAATAAAGACATTCAATCACTCCAAAATAAAAATTAATGATTTAAATAAAAATTACGAAATTATAGTTAATGAGAAAGTATCTAAAATAGAAAAAATTAAAAAATTAATTAAAGAGTGTAAAATTAATGGGTCATTACCTTTTGCTCATTTTGCTAGAATCGCATTTATTTCGATTACAATTTTTAAAGATGGAGTGAAAAAAAGGATTATTTCTCAGTCAGCCTTTGAAGAATTTTTAAACAGCTTAAACACTGTAAGTAAAACTATGTCATGTGAAGCAAGTTTGTGTAGAAAAAAAAAATTATCAAAGAAAAAATTTTTTGAGAAGTATGCACATTTAAGACCCGGCACATATGATATTACATCAATGAATTATTCCGATAATAATTTTAAGATTCTAAATGATATATTAAATAATAATAAAATAATAAACCCTACAAAAAATAATAACTGGATTAGACAAAAAAAGCTTTTTCTACAGACCATAAAAGCTAATAAAATTATTAATCTAAAAAGAGAAGATGAAATTGAAGATTTCTTAAAAACTTCTATAGAGTTAAGAGAATTATCAAAGTTTTATTTTACAAAATACGTAAATAAAATACTTCAGTTGATTAATGAAATTTCAAAAGAGAATAATATTTCAATAAACGATATTGCTTACTTGAGTTTGAAAGATATTTATTCAATAAATAAAAGCAAACTAAAAAAAATTAAAATAAAAATTATTTCTGAGAAATTAAAATATAAATTAAATTCAAATTATGAATTACCCCATCTTATCAAAAACAAAGATGATATTCTTCAATTCGAGCACTTAAAGAGCATTCCAAATTTCACAGGCAATTTTGCAATTTCGAAAAAAATTTTACTAATTGATAAAAATTTTTCAAAAGATAAAAATTTAAGAAATAAGATAATACTAATTGAGTCTGCAGATCCAGGATATGACTGGATATTTGGTAAAAAATTATCAGGGCTGGTAACTATGTTTGGCGGGGCAAACTCCCATATGGCTATAAGAGCTAGTGAATTAAATTTACCTGCTGCTATAGGTATTGGTAAAATAAAATTTGAACAATTAAGAAAATCTTCGTACATTAAATTGGACCCAACAAATAAGAGACTAGAAATAATAGAGTAATGAGACAAATTTTAATTAGTCAAAGCATATATTATGACGAAAAAAAGGGGACTTATTATGATTATATTGATAGCCGTCTTGTAAAAATTTTCCACGAACTTGGTTTTAAACCATTAACTATAAGTAATTTTTTTAAATATCCTGAAAAATATTTAAAAAAATTACATATTAAAGGCATTGTGCTGTCAGGCGGTTCTGATATTGGCAAATTTCCTTTGAGAGATAAAAATGAGATTAAATTAATATCGTTGGGTATTAAAAAAAAAATACCTTTGCTTGGAATTTGTAGAGGTATGCAAATAATTAATCATTATTTTAATGGAAATTTAGTTAAAATAGACGGTCACGTCAGAAAAAAACATGTTATTGAGAACATATTTGCAAAGAGAAAAATTTCAGTAAACAGCTATCACAATTATGCAATAAATTTAAAAAAATTGAACAAGGATTTAAAACCGATTTTTAAATGTAAAAAGGATGGGTCAATAGAAGCTGTTTTGCATAAAACAAAACCTATCATGGGAATAATGTGGCACCCAGAAAGAGAAAAAAAATTAAAAAAATTTGATAGAGAAATAATTCAACAATTTTTATTAAAATTTGGAGAATTAAGAAAAAAATATTATGAAAAAATTTAATTTGTTAATATTGGCAGCAGGCAGAGGCAAAAGACTGGGGAATAAAACCAATAAAATGCCCAAGCCGTTAATGAAATATAAAAAAAAATATCTATTAGATTATCAATTAGAAATTTACAAAAAATATAAAAATATGAATATATATATGGTATTAGGTTATCAATCAAAAAAAATTCAAAACTATCTAATTAAAAAAAAAATTAAAATTTTTCTAAATAGCAAATATAAAGATACAAATATGTTTTTTAGTTTTTTATTTGCAAAATCATTATTAAATCAAAAAAAAGATCTTATAGTTGTTTATGGTGATATTATTTTTAAGCCAAAAATCTTTTCAAAACTAATTAAAGATAAACATAACTTAAGTATTAGCGTTGATAAGAATTATTTATCATATTGGAAAAAAAGAATGAAAAATCCTTTGAAAGATTTAGAAACAATGATTATTAAAAATAAATTTGTAGTTCAGCTTGGAAAAAAAACATCAAGTTATAGTGAAATACAAGGACAATATATGGGGTTAGTAAAATTTTCATTTAAAAAATTTAATAAAATTAAAAAAATTATTAAAGATATTCAAACTAGTCATCGTCAATATAAAAAATTTTATTTTACTGATTTTCTCCAATTGCTCATTAATAATAATATAAAAGCTAGAGCAGTAGAAACAAAGGGATATTGGCAAGAATTCGATAAACCAAAAGACTTCAAAATAGATAACTTAAATTAATGAAAATAGGAGTAATCTTAAATGGAAATTATATTAAAAATTACGAAATAAACGAATTAAAGAATCTTTTAAAAACAAACAATGAATTTTCATTTTTTATATATAAAAATCCAGATCAGCAGCCAAGAAATTTTAGTTTAAGAAGACTTTTATTTTTTCATAAATTTTATTCTTTAATTCTTATTGAGAATAAGTTTGCCAAACTATTTAGGAAAAAATATTTTTTTAAAAGTAAAATAGATTTGCTGAATAAGAAAATATCAATAAACAAGGTAGTACAAAATCTATGGAAGTTTAAAAAATATAATTTTAATATTCAAAAATTTCAAAATAAATATATTTTCGATATCCAAACTCAAGAAATTATAAAAAAAAATTGTGATGTTTGTATTTTATTAGGCTTTAACAAGATAATACATCCCAATATGCTTAATATTTCAAAAAAGGGTATATTAAGTTTTCATACAGCTGATACTGACTTTTATAGAGGGAGACCCTCTGGGTTTTATGAGTTTATTAATAATGAAAGGTATGGCGGTGTAACTCTTCAAAGATTAAAAAAAGAGCTTGATAAAGGTGAAATCATTTATAAAAAAAAAATAGATATTTCTAAATGTAGATCTGTAGATGAAACTTTATACAAAATGATGAAATTAAAAAAGAATATGCTTGTAAAGGGTATTAACAAAATATCATTGAATTATAGGTTTAGGACTCCTAAAAAATCTAAATTATATATCGAGTCAGAAAGTAAAAAACTTAATGTAGTTTTTAAGTGTCTTAAAAAAACCATTTATAGAAGGTATATCATTTAAAAATGAAAACTTTAATAACAATAGGAACTGGTTATAGTGGATCATCAGCAGTTTATGATTTTTTAAAAAAAACAAATAAATTTTCCGACCCATTTCCCGATAAAGAATTTTCATTAATATATGACCCTGGAGGAATTTTGGACTTAGAGGATAAAATATTAAGGTCCAAATCAACAAACCAGGTAAATTATGCAATTAGGCAATTTAAGAGAAATTATTATTATTATACAAATGCTGATAACTCTTCAAAACCAGGAAAAAACTTTCCTAATAAAATTAAAATAAAATTTCTTTTTGATGAATATTTAAAAAATATTATTGAATTTAAATATTTAGGTGAGTCAACTTTCTTGAAACATCAAAATAACTTTTATTCATATTTGAAGTCAAAACTTCATGAAAAGCTTAAAATTAAAAATAATAAAGAACTATTTTCACTTGTTGGTCACGAAAAATTTAAGGATGGAACAAGCAAATTTTTATCTAAATTATTTTTTGAAGATGGAAAAAAAAAAAAATGTATTATTAGATCAAGGTGGAATAATTACTGATGTTTATAATTCCACAAAATTTTATGAGAATCCCTATATAATTTTGATATATAGGGATCCAAGAGATATATTCTCAGAATTTAAACAAAAAGTAGCATATTCATATCCTAAGGAAGATGTAAATATATTTTGTAAATGGTATCAAAAATTGATTAATAATATTAAAAATCAAAACTTTGAAAAGTTAAATATGTTAAAAATAAATTTTGAGGATTTTGTTTTAAATCATAATGACACTGTTCAAAAAATTTCAAATTTTTTATCTGAGGATTTGACCACACCATTGGAAAATTTTGATCTTAGTAGACCAAAAAGTAACTTGCAAAAATTTAAAAAACTACTTAATAACTTAGAAGTATCAACAATTGAAACTTTACTAGAAAAAGATCTTTATTTTAAAAAAAATGAATATAAAGATTAAATCTTATATGAAAATCAAAAATAAAAAGATTGGAACAAACTATCCAACCTTTTTTATAGCAGATATAGCGGCAAATCATGACGGAAATTTAAACAAAGCTGTTGATTTAATTCATTTGTGCGCAGAAAATGGAGCAGATGCAGCAAAATTTCAACATTTTAAAGCAGAAACAATTGTAAGCGATATAGGTTTTAAGAAACTTAAAAGAAAACAATCTCATCAGTCTAGTTGGAAAAAGAGTGTTTATGAAGTTTATAAAGATGCTTCAATTAATTTAGATTGGACAGCAAAACTAAAAAAAGCATGTGATGATTGTGGTATAATTTTTTTTACAAGTCCATACGATTTAGATCTTGTAGACTATGTAGATAAATATGTCCCTGCTTATAAAATTGGTTCGGGAGATATTACTTATTTGGAAATAATTAAAAAAATTGCTAATAAAAATAAACCTGTAATTTTAGCAACTGGCGCATCTAACATGAAAGATGTAGATAGAGCAGTTAAGCAAATTTCAAAAGTGAATAAGAATATTTGTCTAATGCAGTGCAACACAAATTATACTGCCGATAAAAACAATTTAAATTATATCAATTTAAATGTTTTGAAAGCATTTCAAAAAAAATATCCAAAATTTATTTTGGGTTTAAGTGATCATACGGCGGGACATGCCACAGTTCTAGGTGCTATTTCTTTAGGTGCTAGAATGGTTGAGAAGCATTTTACAGATAACAATAATAGGGTAGGACCAGATCACAAATTTTCGATGAACCCGAAGTCGTGGAAAGAAATGGTAGAGAGAAGTCGCGAATTAGAGTCAAGCTTAGGCTCAATGGAAAAAAAAGTTGAAAACAACGAAATTGAAACTGTTGTTTTGCAAAGAAGGGCGGTAAGGGCTAAATCAAATCTTCTAAAAGGATTAAGATTAAAATCATCAAATCTAATAAGTCTAAGA
>MDTB01081369.1_pt1 | contig 25304 bp, 28 predicted proteins | sample 811161 | NCBI WGS metagenome assembly MDTB01 (sample SAMN05326650, study PRJNA326480) | marine metagenome | isolation source: seawater | place: Mediterranean Sea | collected 2009
CTTTTAATCTTCCTTTTTTAATTATTTTTTCTTCCTCTAAAAATTGTTTTTGAGAATTACTGTCAGTTAAAACGTGTGTTGCTAAAAATCCCATTAGTCTGTCAATATTTCTTAAAAATGTTCTTTGAAAACCTTTTCTAGTGACCCAAACTTGTCCTGTAAAATAGTGTAGTCTAAATTTTACTCTACATATAAACCCAGCTAGCATAGACAAAAATCCGGCTTTTGGAGTAATTGAAAAAACTCCATCATAATCACTTTTAATGAAAATCTTTATTAAACTTAATAATGATTTTATATCTTGAAATAAATCAATACCTCTTAAAATTTTTAAATTTATTAATTTTATATTTTTATCTTGGAAAAGTTCCTTGAATTTTTTTGAGTCTTTAATGTTGAGTATTAAAGTAATTGAATAAAGTTCCGATAATGCATTAATATATCCAATAAGAAATGATGTTATTGTAATTTCACTAGATGTAATAATTGCAATTTTTTTTTTCATTTTTCAAGAACTTCTATTAAACCTTCTTGCAAGTTCATTTTTGGTTCAAATTTAAGTATTTTTTTAATCTTAGTAGACTCAAAAAATTTTTTAGAAACTAAAATATTTATAATTCTATCATTTAAATTTAAATTTAAGAATTTACTTAATACCTTGATTAGAAATCTCATCATTTTTTCATTAATAACTAATATGGGCTCATTTAGTTTATTATGTTTGCAAATAATTTTTACTATTTCTCTAATTCTATAATTACATGATAAATTAAAAGTTTGATTCTTAATATTGTTTTTTGCACATAGAATTAAAGCATCTGAAACATCATTAATGTGAATAAGATTAAATATCGCATTTTTTGAACTTATATAAAAGAAAAACCTTTTTTTAATATAATAATTTAACTTTTGAATAAAATCACTTCTCATTCCTTTTCCGTAAATTGTCGATGGTCGAAGAATAATATATTCTAAATACTTATTTGACCCTCTAATTATTATTTCCTCTGATTGTAATTTTGAATTTTCGTAATAATTACTTGGATTTTTTTCTGAGTGTTCATTTATGTAGTCATTTTTACTAATATTATTGAATCCAAAAATACCTACGCTACTTACTTGAATCCATTTTACTTTTTTTCTTTTACGTAAACACTCTTTAGATAAATAACTTATAATTTTTCTTTGAGATTTTACATGCAAAGCTTCCATTTTTTTTATATTTTTTAGCTCACCACTACAATTAAATATAATGTCATAATCAATAAATGACTTCATGATTTTTTTATTAAGAATAGTTAAATCACCTAAAATTATTTTTGCATTAGATGAAAAGTATTTTCTTGAAATTATAGATATAGAATTTTCTTTATGGTTAATTTTTGATAAAAGATTTTTACCAACAAACCCTTTACCACCTAAGATTAATATTTTTTTATTTCTTAACATTAAAAAGATTTTTTTTTTGTATCATGCTCATACCCAGAAAAAGATATGGTAATAACAGCCATTTCTGACGCCAATAAATACCAGTTTGAAAAGTAAAAATACTCATCACAAAAGATGAAATTATAAAAAAAATGATAAAAAACTTTGCTTCATCATTCTCAATTAATTTCTTAAGGTCAGTATTAAAAAATAAGAATAGTAAGGTGGAAATTAGAGTAATATTTTCTAAAGAGAGAAAAATATCTCTTGGATTCCCTAAATCAAGTATTGGTGAAAAAAGAAAAGATATCCATAAATAAAAAGAGTTTTCTACCTGTGGTAAGTTCCATTCAGAGGTTGGTATAAAATATTTTCTTTGTTTAGAACCTGCTTCAAAAAATTTATCTAAAAAACTTTTTATATTAAAATCAAATTCACCCCCTATGAAAAAATACTGACCAAAAACCAATAAGAAAAATAAACTTATAAATAAGATTAAATATTTAAATCTATTTTTTTTTAAAATCTTTAAAATTAAATAAATTATAAAAGAAAGAATAAACATATAAGCAAAATGGGGTCTTATCAAATTAAGAAGCCCGATAAAAGGTAACACAAATAAAGATGCTAGAAATAAATTTTTTTCTTTAATTAAAATATAAGCAGCAGAAATTAAAATAGTAATTGTTAAAATTTCTTTTCCCAAATAACCAGTCCAAATTGATAAGGATGGAAAAAAAATAATTAACAATGGAAAATAATATCTAATATCTTTTTTAGATTGTTGAGATTGCAAATTTTCTAATAATAATTTATCGTAAAAAATTAATACAAAGGAGCCTAAACATCCAAAGAATATATTAATAGATAAAAAATCTAATTTAAAAAAATAATAAAAAATTCTATAGAATTCAGAGATCGTCAAAATTCCCCAAGTTTGTAAATTATAATTCTCAAAATAACCATCATCAGGATAAATAAGACCAATTTGAAAATAAGTATCTATATCATTAACTATTAACGTCATTAATGCCCAAATGAAAAGTGCCGAAAAAATTGAGTGAAATGAAAAAATTAATAAAGATCTTTCAAATTTAATTATTTTAGACTTTGATAATTGTAAAATAATTAAAATTGATAAACTAAAAAAAAAAATCGAAAAAAAGATAGTATAAATATCGGTCCCAAATATATCTATATTCAATAAACCTCCTCCTGGATAAGTTTCATTTAGACTCAGATCAATTTTAGCTGTTCCAGACATATGAATATTCTTTTACCATTTTTATCAGAGAGAAATTATCAATAATTTGTTTTTTATTTTTATTTTTAATTAAGAACCATTGCTTACTATTCTTTTTTTTAATTAATTTTTTTAACATTTCAGCTGATTTTTTTATATCATTTTTAGGAATTATAAACTTATTGTTATTTATTATTGCTTTTGTATCACCAACGTTTGTTGATAAACAAATATTTTTATTTATCATTGCTTCAGCTAATACATTTGGGAATCCTTCAGATAATGATGTTAAAACAAAAATGTCAAATAATTTATATATATAAAATACATCATTTCTTTTTCCAAGTAATTTTACTTTATCTTGAATATTATATTTTTTAATCTTTTCCATTAAAGCCAAATTATTCTCATCCATTTTTGTTCCAATAAGAACTAGTCTTATATTCGGAATATCTTTAATTTTACTAAATATAGACAAAAGATAATCATGATTTTTTACGGCGTGAAATCTTGCAACACATCCAATAATAACTTGATGGTTTCTTAAATTAAAATTTTTTCTTACATAGTTTTTTTTTGGAAGATAAATCTTTTTATCAAACCCATTATGAATTAATTTAAATTTATTTTTATACCCAACAGACTTATGAATATTAATTGAATTTTGTGAGCAAATTATTATTTTTTTTGGAATGATCCATGAAAGAATAGCATTTAAAAAAATTATTATTAAAGTTTTTAATTTTGTTGATTTAAATGAGATTTCCGATGTTCTGATATTCCAATAAATATTTCTATTTCCAGAAATATAAGCAAGTAACCCTCCTAAAAAATCAGCATGATATAACCAGGTTTGAATTATATAATCTTTTTTTTTTTTAATAATACTATAAAGCTTAAATATTTTTTTAATTTGAATTTTATTTTTTGATAGATTTATATTGTAAACTTTAATTCTTTTTTTTTTTAAAAGTTTTTCATATTTTTTATCAACCGATAAAGCAATTACTTCATGATGAAATTTTCCAATCGATCCTGAAATAAGTCTGTATAATACACCTTCTGCACCCCCATCTCCAAGAGAAGTAATTATATGTAAAATTTTTTTTTTATGCATATATCATTTCTTTTACTTGATCTGCATAATAGTTTTCATCAAAATTTTTAATTATTTTTCTATCAGTTTTTTTTACTCTTCTAAATTTTAAATGTTTAATTATAAAACTACTAACCAAGCTTTTATCCAACTTATTGAAAATTTTAATATTTTTAGAGTTTTTAATGTTTTTATTAAGGCCGGGAAAAGTTTTTATTAAGGTTTTTGTTCCACAGCCTAATGATTGTATTACTGAATTAGGTTGACCTTCATATTCTGAGAAAGATAAATATAAATCTGCTTTTCTTATATAAGGTAAAGGATTTTTTTTATATCCTAAAAAAAAGACTTTTTTTTCTATTCCTAAGTTTTTAACTAATTTCTTTAAATTATAAATTTCATCTCCCTGTCCTATTAAAACTAAATTTAATTTAATTTTTTTTTGTACTTCATTAAAAACTTTAATCAAAAAATTTAAATTTTTATGAAATGTTAGCCTACCAACATATAATAGATATTTATTTTTAATAATATTCTTATTACTAATTTTTTCTTGTGCTTTTTTAAAAAAATTTTTTTTTATACTTGGGTTATTAAATATTCTAATTTTGTGTTTTTGGATTCCAAGATTTAATAATTCTTTTTTAGATTGAGAGTTTATCGCGATAATATAATCAGCATAATTATATAAAAATTTTTTAAAAATATTTAAAATTTTAAACTTAATAGATTGTTTTAAACCTAAATTGATAGAGGATGTTATATTTGTTTCTCTTATTATCAGTTTGAATTTATGATTATAAAAAAACTTAATAAAACAAAAAAATAAGTTTGAATGCGTTAATGTTGTAATAATAGTATCAGGATTATTTTTTTCCAAAATTTTTATTATCGGACTTAAACATTTTAAAAGTCTACTTTTTTTAAAATTAATCAAATTTATTTTTTTATCAATTTTAAATTTATTCGGCCCAATATCATTTCCCACAATGAAGGTAATATTTTCATTTTTACTTTTATATCTATTAGCTATAGAAATAATACTTTCTTCTGCACCACCATCTGCAAAGGATGGGAGAAAAAAAAGTATTTTATTTTTTTTTGTAGGTAACATGTTTTTCTAAATAATTATTATAGTTTTTTTCTGACAAATTATTGGTTGCATAATTAAAAGAATTTATAGAAAATTTTTCATATTTTTTTTTATTTTCCAAAAAAAATCTTATTTTACTAGTTAATGATTTTATTTGATTGGTTTTAAATATTTTACCAAATTTTTTTGTTACATAAAATTGTGTCCCACATGTGTCACTGCAAATAACAGGCATTGAGTAACCAATTGCTTCCAATAAACTTATGGACGCTGGTTCATTTGCAGCTGGTAATAAAAAAAGATGATGATTTCTATAATAATTATAAATTTTATTATGTTTTAAATTCATAATTAGCTTAACATTTTTATTAAGGTTATTTTTATTGATAAAATTTTTACATTTGAGATAGTACTCCTTATGTTCCTTTGTTGATACTTCGCCAATTATTGTTGTATTAAATTTGTATTCTTTACTTAAAATTAACAAACTTTTCAGGGCTAAATAAATGGATTTTCTTTTTTGGAACTTACTGATTATTAAAATTTTAAAGTTTTTTTTGGATCTTTTATTTTTCTTTATATCCACAATAAATGGTAAAAAAAATGTATTCTTAAAAAAAAAATTATTTTTCTTTATTGGTGTCATCCATTTTGACTTGAAAATAAAATTTTGTATCTTGAGTTCTAAAAATTTCAAAAAAAACCTTATTTTTCTCTTTTTTAAGTGTGAAAAATCGTTAGGAGCTTGTTCATAAAAAATAATTTTTGTTCCTAAAATCTTTAAAATTAAAGCAGATAAATAAATATTTAATCTTCCATAAAATCTTATGATAGCAATATCTGGATTAATTTTTTTATAAATTTTAAAACATTGATTAATTTTTGGAAAGAATAGAATTTTTGAATATTTTGTTTTAAAAAAAAATTCTAAAAATTTTGAAATGTTGCTTTGGGATAAATGAAATGGTTTTAATAAAGAATGATCTTCAGTTTTTCCTTTGAATAAACTATTAAAAAAAACTTTGTGCTTATTTTTTATTAAATTTCTTATTATTCCTATTTGATTGGTATGATACCTTGGTGCTAAAAATAAAAATTTCATAAATTAGTAATTTTTTCTTTAAAGTTATGAAATATTACTAGAGCATAAAAATTGGGAAATAATCTATTTTTAGACTTTGCATTTTCTTTGATCATTGAACTCAATTTTTTATAGTAATCACTATTTGTATTTTTTTGTTTTAAATAATCATTTTTACTTAGAGTTATATTTGTAAAATGAAACAAATTTAGCTTTAATGAACCAAGTGTAAAAAGCTTTATCTGACAATTTTTTTTAAATATTTTAGTAATCTTTGAAATAGTATTAATGTTATAATGTCGGTATCCATGACAAAGATAAGTAAATAAAGAAGTGTATGAAGGGATTAAGTGAATTTGAATAAATTTTTTTTTATTAATAATCTTTTTTTGGATATTTTCAAAAAATTTTAAATCATATTTAAAATGTTCTAAAGCACTTTGGGTGATAATTAAATCTTTATTTTTCAAAAATTTTCCAATTTTATAACAGTCAGACTTTTTGAATAAAATTTCTTTATTTTTTGTTTCCCAAGTTTGTTTTTTTTTAATGTCAATCCCAGTATAGTTTTTAAAATTTTTTTTTAATATTTTTTTTAATAAAAAACCATATCTTCCATCTCCACAACCCACTTCGATAATACTTATTTTCTTTTTTAAAATTTTTTTAGTTTTGTTCCATGGAAATGTTAACCAAAATATATCTGACAGAATTCGCGATGGGGACTCATTTTTTTTTATTAAATTACTTTTAATATTTTTTCTAAATTTAATTAATTCAATTCTTGGATCTTTTTTATCTACAAGGGATATTACATAATTTAGTACACAAATTAAAATCCAATATATCTTTTTAAAAATATTTATTTTTTTATCTCCACTAATATTTTCTAGATAATTTGAAGCTTTAAAATTGCTCATCTTACTTTTTTATTACTTTTAATATACTTTTTAAGTTTTAAAATTAAAATGGATGGGGTAACCAGAGATAAAAGAAATATTATAATCAAAAAAAAGTTTTGAAGAAAAAATTTCGTTTCTTTTAAGATTAATCTTATTTTGTTTAAATTATTTCCACTATTAACAAGATAATGAAAAAATAAAGATCGTATTGCAAATTTTTTATACATTTTTCCCATAATATTTCTATATTCATCATATATGACTTGCCTAGTATTTAATGACCATGAGGAATACTTTTCAATGTTATAGCCTCTAGTTACAGTGTCATCACTAAAATCCATATTGTAAATTTTTTTATTTGTATAAATTTCTTGAAAATCATTTTTAGCACACACATGATAATAACTTAAATACCAATCAGCAGGTTTTTTAAAATATTTTGATTGTTGCATTAAATAGTTTTTATTTTTGATTGATAAATAATCTTTAAATCCTTTATTTGTTAAATTCCTAGCATAATGATCATTGAAAATTTCTTTTGAATTAAAAATAGAATATCCAGAAACATTTTTATTTTCCTCTTCATAACTGTAATTTATTGAAATCAATTTTTTATTTTTTTTAAAATAATGATTTGAGTCATCAATTATCGTTTTTAACGCTCCAGGAATAAGGAAATCATCTGAGTCTAAAAGAAAATAAATGTCTCCTGTTATAAGATTAAATACATTTGACTCAAATAATGCAGCAGGTTGACCTAAATTATTTTTTAAAGGGATGATCTTTAAATATTTAATTTCAAGCTTTTCAAGTTCTGTTAAAGTTTCATCAGTTGAACCATCATCAATAATAAAATGCTCTAAATCAAAAAAATTTTGATCCCTTACAGACTTAATGTTTCTAAGTAATTTTTCTTTTCTATTGAATGTACAAGTTATGATAGAAATTTTCATTTAACATACAACTCAATTATGTTGAAAATGATCCATCCAAAAATCAATCATTTCATCAAGCATTTCTTCAAATTTATATTTTGGTTTCCATTTTAGATGTTTTTTAACCTTTTTAGAGTCTCCTCTTAAATACTTAAGTTCCTCTGGTCTAAAATATTTTTTATCAATAGATATATGTTTTTTTGTATCTAAATTTAACTTTTTAAAAACATAATCTGTCATTTGTTTGACTGATCTCGTTTGACCAGTAGCAACAACCCAATCCTCAGGTTTTTTATAATTTAAAATTAATCTCATTGCTTCAACATAGTCTTTAGAATGACCCCAATCTCTGTATGCATGTATATTTCCAAGTTTAAGTTTATTCTCTAATCCAAGTTTTATTCTTACAGCGGTTTTTACTACTTTATTAGTAACAAAATTAGATCCTCTTCGTGGAGACTCATGATTAAACAAAATACCATTACACGCAAATAATTTATAAGCAAATCTGTAATGCTTAACCATATTAAATGCAAAAACCTTTGCACATCCATATGGACTAGTAGGTTGAAAAGGAGTCGTTTCTCTTTGGTAACCATCTTTATCTACAGACCTTCCAAACATTTCTGAAGATGAAGCTTGATAAAACTTAGCTTCTTTGCAGTTAAGTCTATAAGCTTCTAATATATTAGCTACCCCTAATGCATTTGTTTTAATTGTAAATTGTGGAATTTCAAAGCTTACACGAACATGTGATTGTGCTGCCAAATTATATATTTCATGAGGTTTAATTTTTTTTAATAAATGATGAAGGGATGATTCATTGAGTAAATCTCCATAAGAAATTTCTACATTTTTTTCTAGATGTTCTAATCTGCTTTTTTGATGCTCTACTGTAGAATTTCTTCTTATTATTCCATAAACTTTATAACCTTTCTTAGTTAGTAATTCAGCTAAATAACTTCCATCTTGGCCAGCTATACCAGTAATAAATGCTTTTTTTTTCAATTAGATTCCTTTGTCAAAAATTTTGCAAATCTTTAATGCTGCTACTGATGGACTTATTACATTTGGACTATTTTGTCTAACATATTTTTTTATCATTGAAGTATATATTTTTCCGAAATTAAGAAGTTTAATTATAATATTTTTTTCTTTAAGATATTCTCTCGAGCCTTGACATAAATTATGTAAAGCAGCTTTTGATGATGCGTATAAAATATAATTTCTTCGTCCACTTTTATATGATGAAGAACCGATTAAAATAACAATTAATTTTTTTTTTAAATTTATTTTTTTATAATGTTTTATTATCTCCCAATTTGGCATTAAGTTAACATCATAAATTTTTTTATAATCATCATAATTATTTCCAAGAATACCTGAGGCATTGATTATTATGTCTGGATTTATTTTTTTTAGTATTTTTTGTAGCTTAAATTTTGAACTAGATATACTGAAATTTAATTTTTTTTTATTAAATAAAAAAAGATCATAGGGTTTATTCTTGAGTAGTTTGACTATCTCTTTACCAATTCCACCTGTACTTCCAAATATAATTATTTTTTTTTTAGTCAATTATTGTATCAACTCTATATGTGTCAGATTCATAATCCTGACCACCTCTTAAACCAGAACTAAAAACTATGAATTCATTTCCATCATCTCGAATTTTAAGAGCATGAATTTCTTGTGGAGGTGTTGTCACTAAATCTCCTCTTTTACACAAAACCATTTTTGCAGGACCATTTTCATCAACTTTTTTAAACCAATATTCTAATGACCCTTGAGTTATTAGCATATGTTGCGTAGTTTCTTTATGAAAATGATTTCCTCTTATTGTATTAGGCTCTGATTTAATTAGAGCAACATGTTCTAAAGGTTTTTTATAGAAAACATCTGCAATTATACCTCTACTATCTTCAAATTTCTGAAGACCATCAACTTTATCTTTGAAAATATTTATCTTAATCATTAAAAAGATATTATCTTAGCATATTTATTAATTTTTAAAATCTTTGGTTTTAAAATTTTATGTAAATTCCAACTTAACACTATTACACATAACTTTTTGATATCTTTCAGATTATTATCAGACTTTATAGGTATTCTTGACAAAGGTAACCACTTACCAATTTTAAATTTTGAAATATCAGTGACAAAATCAATTGTTTCATTATTAAAGCCCATATAATTTAAAAATGTATTAGCTTTAGCAGCAGCTCCAACTCCTGCTATTGTGTAATTCAAACTTTTAAATTTTATAATTTTTTTGATAAGTGATATTTTTCTCTTTTTAATATTTTGCATAAAGTTATCATATGTTTTTTTTTTAAATAAACCTTGAGCCTCTTCTTTTTTAATAAAATTTGTTACAATTCGATCTCCTAAAAAACTTTTTTTATTTTCAACAAAAACTCTTAGTGAACCTCCATGATACTCTGTCTCTTGAATATTGGTAATTGATAAATTTATTTTTTTCAAAAAATTTTTTAAATACTTAACCGTAAAATAACTTACATGTTCATGATAAATTTGATCAAACTTCATATCTTTTATTAAATTTGACCAGTAGGGAAATTCAAATATTAAAACTCCATTATTTGTCATTAAATTTTTTGAGGCCTTAATAAAATCCTCAGGGTCATTTGAGTGATTGAGAACATTATTAGCAATAATTAAATCAAATTTTTTATAACTTTTTAAAACTTTTTTAGAATTTTTAAAATTAAATAACAGATTCAAAGTTTTTATCTTTCTTTTATTTGCTTCTTGGCACATTTTTTTTGAAGCATCTATTCCTAATACTGAAAACTTTTTATTTTTAAATTGAGACAATAAATAACCATCATTAGAACCTATTTCTAAAATTTTTAATTTTTTATCAATTTTGCTATTAATTTTAAGATATCTATTAATATCCAAAAAATATTTTTTCCAATAATTCTTAGAATAATTGGAATTAGAAGAAGTGTAAGAGTAATCATAAAGGTTATATCTCTCAAAGTCAGACGTTTTTATTTTATTTTGAATGAGATAATTTTTTTTATTTAACTCACATGCAAGTTGATAGATTGGTTCAGAGTAATGAATATATTTTTTGTCAATGAAAGTATCTGCATAAGGATGAAATCCCAAATTTAATATTTCAATTTTTTTTTTCATTGCTATAAATCTTCTCTATCAACCTCTCTACCAAAATATGGACCATTCTTAAATTCTAAGAAAATTGAGTTCTCAGTTGTCTTAAAACTATGACCTCCATTAAATATAGTTACAAGATCTCCTTTCCCAAAATTCCTTTCTGCAACTTTTTGATTATCGATATCAAAAAATTCTGCGATGATTTTACCATCATACAAAAACCAGGCCTCTTGAGTTTTATAAATTTTTCTTTCAAAAGATTTATGCTTATGAGCTCTTATTTTGAAATCTTTTTTTAATCTTGAAATAGAGGCTTGTAGGTATTCTTTTTCTGGACTTGCATCTAATCTGTTGTCAGTAATATCTTTAACATTAATTGTTGAAAAAAGAATTAATTTTTTATCTACTTTTGAAAAAAATTTTTCTATCATAAAATTATCTCATCTACCCATTTAATTAAATCTTTTGCCCTTTTTTCATATGTATGCTCATTTAAAACTAGATCATATGCATTTTTTTTTATTTTTAAAATTTGATTACTATCACTAGTCGCAAACTCTAATTTTTCATTAAAATTAGTTAAATCTTTCTTAAAAGAAACATAATTTTCGTTTTCAATGAATATTTCATCATATAATGAACTTTCTTCAGCAAAACAAACACTATTAGACAGCATACTCTCAAAATATCTTGGTCCAATCAATCCTGAGGGACCTAAGGTATTTATTGTTGATTTGGAATTTGATAAAATCTGAAGATATTGATTATAAGTTAAATATTTATATTGATTAATTAGTTTTAGTATCAAATCAAAATACCTCCTTCCCGAAAAAGAATTCCAAAATATCTTATAATTAACAAATTCTTTTTTCTTTTTTATTTTTACACCAAAAAATTGAATATAAATTTCTTTAAATATGTCATATCTTAATTTATTCAAATCATTTAACTCATTCTCTAAATTAAAGTTTTGTATTAAACCTGAAAAACATAAGTCGTATTTATAATCATTTTTTTTATCAAAAAGCGAATGATCAACTGCGTTAGGCCAAAACTTAAATTTAATGTTGATTCTACTTTGATATTTTTTATAATTTGGATTGAGACATAAAACTAAATTAAAATTATTTTTCTTTATAAAATCAAGTTTTTCATTAAGTGATACATATTCTTTATTCAATATAACAATTTTTTTTCCATCAAATTCATTAAAATTATATTCTTTGCAAAACTCTAGGATACTTATATTTAATTTAACTCCATTTTTTTTTATCCAGCTATAACCTGTGTATTGATTGTTGATTGGTTTATTTAAAGGTAGATCAGATAGCCAGCCATGACCTACACAAATTACATCTTTTTTGGACATCTGAAATTTAGAGACAACTTCTGACAAGCTCAGATTTTGATCAAATTCTTTGAAACCAGGTCCCCATAGTATTAATTGACAATATTTATTTAAATACTTATAGGTGCTTAATTGATATAAAGATGCTGTGTAATTTGAAAAATTTGGAGTTAAATATAATAATTTCATTTTAAATACTTCTATTACAAAATCTAATTTATGAAACAACAAAATTTTTTTTCAGACATTAATCAAATTAAAAAAACTGAGTCAAATCCACAAATAGTAAAGCTTTTTGATAATCAAGAAATATCTAATATTTTAGAATTTTATGAAAAATTACCATTATCTACATTTAATGAAAAACAAAAAATAAAAAAAAAGCATTGGGTTTTAGGAATTGATAAAAAAATGGATGATTTTGTTATCAATAAAATTCATCAAGTAATTAAAGATTGGGAAATAGATAACATGTATAGCAAAGAAAATGCTCTTGGTATTTTTCATGAAAGTTATAATCCAATAAAACTTCATGTTGATACTGGTAGGGACAAAAATAAAATTATTTATAAACAAATTTTAATACCATTGTCTGATACTGGGGACACAATTTTGTTTGAACCTAGGTGGTATGGACAATCTGCTTCATTTACAATTAAAAAAGAGGAAATTGAAAATAATACTGGTTACAATTTAAGAACTAATGAACATATAGGAAATTTAGACTTTGATAAAGATTTTCACAAAAAATATTTAAACCATGAAGATTATAACAATTTGAAAGGTTTAAGTGTTAAAGAGGTGTATAAATGGAAATTAGGGGAAGCGTTTATATTTGACAGAACTTTTATTCATTGTGCATCAGATTTAAAAAAACCAAAAATTGGACTTACTATTTTTTTTAACAAAAAAAATTAATAAATTTTAACTTTTAATATCATCTTCAATTTTATAATAAAAAATTACCTTTTTTATTAAAATTTTGATTGAATGAAACCATCTAATTAAAAAGAAATTATGACTGTTTAAACTGCCATCAACACCTGGGGCATAACTTGATAAATGAGAAGGAAACTTATCATCATAAAGTCCTTTATCTTTTAGTCTAAAATTAAAAGGATTTTTTTCAAAATGAGTATAACAAAATAAGCCTATAGTTTCTAAATCTCCCCATCTATATTTATAGTGACCACCAAATTCATTTAACTCTTTTTGATATTCTTCCCAGGGTCTATTTTTAAATTCATTTATGTTGTACAAATTGCAATTTCCTGCTGTCCAATATAATTTATGCATCATCATTTCATTATCTTGTTCAACAGCTTTTTTAAGGTCAAGATTTTTTGGGACATAATTAAATTTTTTTAAATATTCTTTATAAAATTTCCATAAACCAATTCTAGTATCCCTTACTCTATCAGTGTATCTGTTATACATATAAGCTGTTGCTATTGGATATTCCTTTAGAATATCAAATAAATCAAAATTTATTTTCTTTTTAAAATTTGAGTCATCATCTATTCGCATTAGATAATCATATTTATTCATTTCCTTTACCAAACATCCAACTTTACCATATGAAGTTAAATTCAACCAAAATCTTTCCCCATGTAAGTATCCGAGTCTTTTTTTTGGAAATGATTTTTTTACATAAGGTATTTCAGTTTTATTATAAAAAAGATCTTTCTCTTCAATATGAGTTGGCAATTCATAATCAATTTGATGAAAAAAAATATTTTTTGATATTTTGTTTTTAATTTTCTCAATGAATTTGTTACTATATATGTCATTAAAGTAATGAACATAAACTGGATAATTATATTGATAATTCCAATATTTAAATAGATTTGTTAAACATTTTTCCAATAAAAGAATTCTTGAAGATAACAAATAAATTGCAGCGTTATGTTTCATAAAATTTTAAATTTAAAAAAACTTAAAAAAAACTTTTCAGCTTCTGTTTTGCTGATATAGCCACTTTTAACACCTGGCCACAATTTAATATCTTTTAAATTAATAGTAAAAAAATTTTTATTCACCCTAAAATTATCATATTTAACTTGTATTTGGTTATAATTTTCTGAATACAAAGATTTTAAAACAGAGGCTCTATGTGCTCCTGCTGTAATAACAAACCTATAATCACCCTCCTGCTTTAACACATAACCTGCGATTTGATCATTTTCATCTGGCTTATAACCATATGTGCTTATAAGATAAATTAAATTTTTCAGCCTTATAAATCTACTTAATGGAAAGGAAACATCTTTTGGGCCAAACATACCTGGAACTAAAAATTTTTTTGGGTATTTATGGAACCAGGGATAAAACATAGTATATTGATTAAGTCTAAGTAATTTACTATTTTTAATATTGTGTTCTTTATTATCAATAAAAAAAACCTCACTTAAATTTTTAGGTTCAAATTTATTAAAAAATTTATAAATAGAAGTCTCCTCAAGTTTTATGTCTGGATTTAAACTAATTTCACTTACAGTTGATACCAGAGGATTTAATGGATCATTTATATTAATCGAATTATCGAAAGACAATTTGTTAAGATCAACCAAAACTGTATTTTGTAGTACCTTTTTTTTTCTATCTTGTATCTTTTTGAGGTAGTAATTGTTTTTATGAATTTCTATGTCTCTTTGGTTTGAGACAAATAAATAATCCTTATTGTATTTTAGTTTTTGATATAAAAGATTTACTAAGCTATTAATGGCAAATAAAATTGAATTTTTAAACTTAATAATCAAGACAATAATATTATATATTTATTGAATACTTTTGTAATTGATTAATTGTTATTTTTAAACCAATTAATATAGGATTCAACACCTTCTTTGATTGAAACATTTATTTTCCAACCTAAATCCTTTTTTATTTTTTGATTTGAGATTTCAATACTATCAGTTTTTAATTCACCCACTCTAGTTTTATCTATTATATATTCAACTTTAACGTTTTTAATATTTAATGAAACTAAATCTGCTAATTCTTTAATGGTAACATCCTTATCACCCTCAAGATTATAAATTTGATTATCTGCTTTAGGGTCAAGTGCTAATAAATGACCTTTGGCTAAATCTTTAACATTAATAAATCTTCGTTTTGCACTTCCATCTCCATTAATAGTTATGGGTTTATTCGATAAAGCATTCTCAGTAAATGCTCTTAAAACTAATCCAGGCCACATTCTTGGACCATATGGAATCCCATATCTTAGAATAGTAAAATTAAGATTTTTTAATGATTTAAAATCCTGACACAAAAATTCAGAACAAAGTTTTGATGTAGTATAAAAATGACCACCACAATCTGGCAAAATGCTACTTTCTTCATCTAAAATAATATTTCCATTTTCTTTTCTCGCATTTTTCTTATCAGCAGCATTATAAACCCACACTGTGCTAGCTAATATGACTTTTTTAATTTTTGCATTAGCACAGGCATTTAAAATTGATGCCGTTCCTGCCACATTATTTACCATTGTCTCATGAACATTTTCTAAAGATCTTCTGGCATTTGCTATAGCTGCGATATGGTAAACATATTCAATTTCATTTTTTTTTAAGAATTCTTCAACTTTAGAGGAGTGATTAATATCTATATCTTCAAAAATATCTCCAAAATTTGATTTTGTTCGATCAATATTAAAGACTTTATGATTTGCATCCTTTAAAGTTTCAATTATATGACTACCAATAAATCCTGATCCACCAGTGACTAAAATATTACTCATATTAATTCATTAAAGATTTTGACTGTTTGCTCTGTTTCCTCCTCAGATAAGTTTGGATAAATTGGTAGACATACATGTCTTTCACAAACTTCCTCTGCTACTGGAAAAGTTTCATTTTTTAAATATTCTTTCATAACTGGTTGCAAATGTATGGGTTGATCATAAACACCTCCTGGCAAACCCAACCCCTTATTTTTGCATTTTTCCTTGAAATCTTTTTTATTAATATTTTTTGGTAAATAAACGATATATTTATACCACCCTGACTTCCCTTCTGGTAAAATTTTCTCGTATTTATCCGAAAGATTTTTAGTGTAATAATTGGCAATTCTATCTCTTTTAGATAAAAAATCTGATAACTCACTTGTATGATTATTTCCAACTGTTGCTGTTAAATTGCTCATTCTATAATTACCTGAAAAGACTGTATGCACTGACTCCCATTGAGATTTTTTTCCATAATCTCTAAATGAAGTACATTTGTCAGACAAATCTTTATCATTTGTTAAAATCATACCACCCTCACCAGAAGTAAATGTTTTTGTTGAAAAAAATGAATAAGCAGCACCAATTCCAAATTCTCCTGAATGTTTATTATTAAAAGTTGAACCATGCGCGTGAGCAGCGTCTTCAATTAAATAAATTTTTTTTTCATCACAGAATTTTTTGATTTCTTCTATTTCATTTGAAATTATTCCACCAATATGAACTAAACAAACAGCTCCAGTATTATCATTATATTTTTTTTTTATATTTTCTAAGTCTAAACACATATTTTTATATGAAACGTCGGCTAAAACTGGTTTAGCACCAGCAAACATTGCTGAATTGTAAGTAGCTATAAATGTATTGGTTGGTACGATTACTTCTTTACCCTTAAGATTTAATGATCTAAATAAAACTTCTAGCGCTGCTCCTCCACTTGAAACGGCAATACCATGTTTGCAGTTGTTCAATTTACTCCAATTTTGCTCAAAAGATTGAACATATTTTCCTGACGCAAGTTGCCCACTATCCAATATATCCTTAACTTCATCAAGGATTTTTGCTTTTTGCTGATCTGTAAAATGAATTTTAAGTCCTTTAATTTCCATGACGAGCGTTTAATGTTTTTTTTGTAAAATGTAAAGGTTTTTTATTATCTCATTAAGATTTAATTGTTAACAAAATTTTTTCAAAATTTTCTTTAGCTTTTTAAAACTAAATCCTCAACTGAGGTAAAAATGAAATGGCCGAGAAATATGTGAGCTTCTTGAATACGAGCAGTATTTTTACTATCTACTAAGATCTTATAATTACAAAATTTTTTCGCTTTACCACCATTATTTCCTAAAAACCCAATAGTTGTAATTTTATCTTTTTTTGCTTGATTTAAAACCTTGATAATATTTTTGGAATTTCCAGATGTTGAAATAGCAAGTAAAATATCATTTTTCTTAGATAGAGCTTTAAATGGTCTTAAAAAAATATCTTCAAATTTATAATCATTACCACATGCTGTCAGCATAGATGTGTCAGTACAAAGACTAATCGCTGGTATAGGATGTCTGTTTACTTTTGGTCTTAATCTAATTAAAAATTCTGCTGCTAAATGTTGAGCATCTGCTGCAGATCCACCATTTCCACATAACAAAATTTTACCACCTAAATTTAGTTTTTTATAAATTATATTTATAATTTTATTGAGATTAGAAGTTTGCGATAATAATTTTAAAATCACATTATTATGTTCTGAAATGTTCTTATGTAGATTACTTTGCATAATTCAGAGTTAAAAGTTTCTCATTATTTTTAATATTTTATATGAGCCCTTAATTTTTTCAAAATTGGCTTTTCTTCTTCGATTATATGCCCTAGCTTTTTTTCACCTAATGCAACAAACATTTTGTTTATTGAATCAGCAAGATTTTTCATACCTTTAGGTTCTAGAGAGGCGGCTTGATCACTCCCATACATTGTTCTATCCTGTGTGATGTGACGCTCAAGTGAGCTTATACCTAACATAAATGCAGCTAAAGATACCGCTACACCATTTTCATGACCACTATATCCAACTTCACATTTAAATTTATCTTTTAGAGCATTGATAGTAAGTAAATTTGCATCCTCTACTTTCATTGGATAAGTAGAAACACAATGCATCAATTCAAAACTACATTTATTTGCTCTAAATATTTCAACAGCTTTTGAAATATCACTTTCTGTCGACATTCCTGTTGAAATAAAAGTATGTTTTTTTCTTTTAGCAACCTCCTTCAAAAAATTTAGATCAACAATCATCGCTGAAGCTATTTTATTATATTCCAAATTAAAAGCATCTAAAAACTTTAAACTATTCACATCCCAAGCAGAAGCAAACCATTTAATCTTTTTTTTTTTACAATAAGAATCTATTTCTAAATATTCTTTTTCAGAAAATTCCAAACCTTCTTTTTGTTCTCTTTGAGTAGTTCCCCAAGGACTTTCCCTTTTTGAATTCAATAATTCTTCAGAATATACTAAATTTATATCTCTTTTTTGAAACTTAACTGCATCAAAATTAGCATCCGCAGAACTATCAATTAATTTTTTTGCTAAATTAATATCACCATTATGATTAATTCCAATTTCAGCAATTAGTATAGGTTTTTTAAACATTGAGTATTTTTATATTATTAAATTAGTAAAAACAAATATTTAATATAAAAAAAAAATTACTACCTTTAAATTAATTTTAAATTTTTTGGTTTTTTATCAAACTTACATTTCCCATGAAAATAAAAATTAGTATTTTTACAATTTTTGACAAGTTTAATAAAATTGTTTTTTAATTTTTTTGATGCTTTTATCAAATCTAGATACTCTTGAGGATTATAATTATTTCTATTAGCTTTTTTAAGCTCATTTTCAATTGAATTATTTAAATAAGCATCACTGTAAAAATTGAAACCGAAAAGATGTATTTTTTTTAATTTCCATATTTTACTCATATAGCACATGGCAAATAAGCCTGAATTTTGAAGCCACCAAAAGTTAATTAATTCGTCTGGCATATATTCTAATCTGTTTAAAATTATGTTTGCTTTAAAAGACTTTCTTCTTCCATAATTGAGATTTTGCATCATTTTACATCTAGAAAATATCACCTTTCCTATTTTAAATTCTTTAAGATATTTCAAAGGTGGTATCACCTCGGCAATGCTTATAAATAAATGAACAATTTTATTACTTAATTTCTTTAAATATCCCTTGGGTACATCATTATCCCTAAAATTTACTACAAAGATATGTTTTATATTTTTAATATAGGTTTTATTTGTATAATAATTTTTAACACTTTTTCCTCTTCCAAGAATTATTGCTTCATCTTCAGGCACTTCATCAGTTTTTTTTAAAAAAATATTATTTAAAACTCCGAAAGAAAAAAAGATAATTTTTCTTATAAAAAATTTTAAATAGATTGAAGATTTTTTTACTATATAATCTTTTTCTTTATTTTCGATGTATTTTTTAATATTTTTGTTGATCTTCATTTGTAAAATAAAATTTTTATAAAAAACAAGATATATATACATAACAAAATTTACAATTATTATTTGAACTTTTGTTATAAAAGACTAATTTAAAATTATGAAATCAAAAAAATTTAATAATGATTCATTAAGATTAAAATATGAAAATATTTATAAAAAAGGTGCGTATAAAAAATTTTTTTCTTTTGATAAAAATAGTATTCAAAATTCTCTTTTAAAATCAATTAGTAATTGGAACAAATTAGTTGTTTTGGATTTTGGTTGTGGTGAAGGTGATCTGTCTAACATGATTGCAAAGAAAAAAGCCAAATTAGTTCATGCAGTTGATTACAGTTCAAAAGCAATAAATTTAGCAAAAAAAAGGTTTGGAAGAAAAAAGAATATTAGGTTTGAATTAGCTGATGCTACAAAAGTAAAAAATAAATATGACGTTATAGTTATGTCAGGTGTTTTAGAACATATTGATGCTCCTTTTAACTTACTAAAAAAAATGATTAGATCAAATTTAAATAAAAATGGGGTGATAGTTTTTTTGAGTCCGTCTTTCATGAATCCAAGAGGATATGTTTGGATGACTCTACAAATACTTTTAAATGTACCTATGTCTTTAACTGATATTCATTTCTTTTCACCATCAGATTTTATTAAGTTTTCAAAAAAAAATAATTGTTCATTAGATTTTACAACTATTGCACATGATTGGGGTGGTGGAAAAAAAACAATAAAAGATTTTAAAAAAAGATTAGTGAATGCTTTGAAAGATGCTAAGTTGAATAATAAGAACGTTAAGCCATTTTTGATATGGATGGAAGATGCAATTAAATATTTTCATCATACAAATGATAGTGGGGCTTTAATGGTGTGCAAAATAAAAAAAAAGTGAGTTACCAAACAGATCTTCCACCATCAATTATAATGTTTTGACCCGTCATATAGCTAGATTCATCTGTGCATAAAAATTTCACGGCCGATCTATATTCATTTTTATGAGCTAATCTTGCCATTGGAATTAAATTTTTAAGCTTACTTACTAAAGTTTTGGGCTGAAGATTTAAAATTGGGCCAGGAGACAAGGCATTACACCTAATATTTTCAGATGCCCAGTAAGTTGATAAATATTTTGTCAAACCAATTACCCCATGTTTAATTACAGAATAAGATACCGGTTTCACTGGTTGTTTCGAATTTTTTAATTTTTTATTTTTGTATATGTTCTGGTTTGGAGAAATTACTGATAAGTCTGACGCTATATTCAAAATAACACCATTAATTTTATTTCTAATCAATTCATTTCCAAAAATTTTACTACACAATAATGACCCTGTTAAACCTACGGCACACTCCTTTTCCCAGTTTTTTGAAGAGAAATATTCAAACCTTGAATTTCTAATTTTATTGTTATCATTTTTAAATTTAGGATCTATTGCCGCGTTATTAATTAAAACATCTATTATAATTTTCTTTTTTTTAAAATATTTCCATGTAGCTGCAATTGATTTTTCTTTTGTAACATCCATTTTGTAAGAATAAATTTCACTAGTAATGAATTTTTTTTTAAGCTTTTTTTTTAATATTTCTAACTTATTTAAATTTATGTCTGTAAGAATAACATTTTTGTGAATTTCTAAGAGAGCAATTGCGTGCTCCTCACCTAATAAACCTGCCGCTCCAGTAATTAAAGCACAATTTTGCTTACTTTTTTTTTTAGTAATAGTAATCATAGGTTTTGTTTTTCTTCTTTTTGTATATAAGCACATTTAATATAAAGTACAATTCATATGATTAATAATGATGAAAAAAATCAGGGAAATGAATACTTGTCAAAAATTTATTCACTTGAAAGACGTCCATTAAGTGAATATCCAAATCAACTGGCTAAACACCTTTCTGAAACATTTATTAAAAAAAAGCGAGGCAAATTATTAGACATAGGTTGTGGAAGAGGTGACATGTTAAGAGCCTTCGAAAAAAACAATTTTTCAGTATTTGGTATTGATTTATCAAAAGAGGCTAAAGAAATGTGTAAGCCAATAGATGTTCAAAATATAAACTTAGAAGATGAAGATTTTACTTATAAAGAAAAAAATTTCGATGTAATATTTTCTAAATCATTGATTGAACATTTAGATAATCCTATAAACTTTATGAATTCATGTAAAAAATTATTAGCTGAAGATGGATGTTTAATAATTATGACTCCTAGTTGGCTTCATCATCACTGGGGGCCTTTCTATTTAGATTACACCCACAGAACACCTTTCACACTACAGTCTCTTAAAGATTTGGGAAATTTAGCAGGGTTTGAAATTGTCAAAGTAAATTATTTTTATCAATTACCAATAATCTGGAAATTTAACTTTGTAAAAATCCTATCAAAAATTGTCTCTTTCTTAAAAATTCCTTATTTACCAATGTATGAGGGATTAACTTGGATTAGATGGCCAAAATCAATTAATAAATTTCTTAGATTTTCTAATGAAGTGATGTTAATAGCTATTTGTAAAAAAAAATGAGTATTTTTAAAGCCTATAATGATTTAATTGAAAGTAACAATCTTGATAGATTACAAAAGATTTTTACTAGATATGATTTTTTTAAAAAAACTATTAACGTGCCAGGTGATATAGTTGAGTGTGGTGTTTTCAAGGGAACTGGACAAATTTATTGGCTTAAATTATTAAGAATATATGATGAATATTCTATGAAAAAAGTTGTAGGTTTCGATACATTTCAAAGTTTTCCTAAATCGATTTTGAAATATGAAAAAAAACAAGCAAAAAAGTTTTTGAAAGAGTCAAGTTATAAAGGAGTCTCATTAAAAGATATTAATAATAAAATAAAAAAGATTGGTCTTGAAAAAAGATCAGAACTCGTGAAAGGCGACATCATTAAAACATCTTCGAACTATGTTAAAAAAAATAAAGGATTTAGAATTTCTTTGTTAAATCTAGATCTAGATACTTATGAGGGTACAAAAGCTGCTTTAGAAAATTTTTATCCGCTAGTGTCTAAAAATGGTATTATAATTTTTGATGAATACGGTAAAAGAGGTTGGGGGGAAACAGATGCTGTGGATGAGTTTTTTAGAAACAAAAAAAATATAAAAATTCAGAGTATTAAATTTTCTAACCAACCATCTGCTTTTGTTGTAAAAAAATAATTTGAAAAATATTCTTTTTATAGGATTGGGTTCTATTGGGCAAAGACACTTAAGAAATATAAGACAAATAAAAAAAAAATATAAAATATTTGCTGTAAGAAAGAAAAAAAATTCTCCTCAATTAAATATTGACAACAAAGTTGTTAATAAAAAATTTTCATCTTATGATAATGGTATCACTGAAATCACCGAAAAAAAATCCACAAATATTAAATTTCACGCGGTTTTTATATGTAATCCCAGCAGTATGCATTTAAAATCCTCAATAGCACACGCAAAAAATGGTAGTAATTTATTTATTGAAAAACCTTTGTCCAACAATATGAAATATGTTGAACAACTAGAACGATTGATAAAACAAAAAAAAATCAAATGTGCTGTCGGTTATCAATTGAGATATCATCCTTTTTTAGAAAAAATTAAAAATTATATTAATTCAAAAAAATTAGGAAAAATAAAAGAAGCTTTCTTAAGAAATTCTCATTATCTACCATATCATCACCGATATGAAGATTATAAAACAGGATATGCTGCAATTAATTCTTTAGGTGGGGGTGTAATTTTATGTTTTATACATGAAATCGATTATGCAAATTATCTTTTCAAAAAACCAATAAATGTCTCTTGTGTTGGTGGAAAAAAAAGCAAATTAAAAATTGATGTCGAAGACTTAGCAAAATTAAAAATAAAATATAAATTGCATAATAATGAATTTCTAGTTCATATCGATCTTGATTTTTTAGAAAAAAAAGAAAAAAGATATTGTAAAATTATATTTGAAAAAGGAGTCTTAAATTGGGATTTAAAAAATGATTTTTTAACTATTTATAAAAATAAAAAAAAAAAGGTAAAAATAAAATCACCATTTAAGAGAAGGAACGACTTATTTTTAAAAGAAATTAAAAAAGTAATGCAAAATTTTGAAAAAAAAATAACACCAGTAAGTAATTTTAAAAATGGTGTTAGTAGTCTTGTTCTTGCTTTGGCAGCTAAAAAATCTTTAAAATTAAATAAAAAAATTAAATTATAAATTTTTTATAATTTGATAGTTTGAATTAGCAATTTTGATCGGATCTTCACCTCTATTAGTTTCAAAAGTTATTGTACCATTATATTTTTTGGGATCATTTAATTTTTGAAAAAATAACTTAAATTTTACTTTACCTTTTCCCAATACTACATTTTTTCCATGCTTATCTCGATCTTTTAAATGGATATGATTAATGAACTTTTTTAAAGATTTAAATTTTGTGTAAAAATCTTTATTAAATAAATATGCGTTACCAACATCAAATGTAATACCAAAATTTTTATTTTTTGAAAAATTTAAGCAAATCTTTTGACAAATGTTTATTTTATTTTCAATTTCAAACGATAATTTGACCTTTTTTTTATTTGAATAATCTAAAAGTTTTTTAATTGATAAAATATAATTTAAAAAAAATTTTTTATTATTAAGTTTGTTAGAAACAATTGGTATAATTAATTTTGATTTTTTAAAATTGCTTAATTGATCAATTAATAATTTGAGATATTTTTCTGTTGAAATTTTATCTAACGAGTGTGAAATTACATAATTATCACAAACAATTATTTCTTTGTGATTAACTTTTGAAATTTTTTTTTTTATTTTTTTTATTCCATTATTTGACCATAATGGATTTTTTTTATTAAAATTCTTTTCTGTAAAAAACTCAATATAATCTAAGCTGGTTTTTTTAATAAAATCAAACTCTTTTGACCAATCTGTAGGAAATTTTTGTAATACATTTGAGTTAGTTTTTGTTAATCTGCCCTGCATTATGCCAAATTTTATAGACATTTATATTATTTTAAAATCTTCTTTTGTATCTATATCTAATGTATGCGGTGTCAAATATCCTAAAATTTTATTTCCCATCAAAGAATCCTTTTTTAAAAAATAAGATGGTTTGATTATATCTATATATCCGTTTGGCATATAACATTTTTCATAAACTTGCCTTGGAAGATTATAGTACTCACCTTTTAAAGTTTTATTAAAATAGCCAATTAACAAATTTTTTTTTATCATAAACATTTTTTGAGGTGGCTGATTCATTTCACTTACAGATCTCATACCATTAACTTTTTTAAAATTTTTAAGAAAAAATTTTATTCCGTTATTAAATATAATTAAATTCCTGTTTGGGGTAGTAGGTCTTAAATGTACAATTAAATCAGCTGAATAATTTTCAGCTTTTTTTAAATATTTCACTAAATGTTTTGCCCATTCTAAGTCTGTTGAATTGTCTTTAGATATTTTTTTTGGTCTCAAAAATGGCACCTCTGCACCAAATTTTTTTGAAATCTCCATATATTTTTTAGAATCTGTTGTAACTAAAATTCTATCAATATATTTTGATCTCTGTGCAAGTTTTATAGAATGATATATTAATGGCTTATTTTTATAAAAATGAATATTCTTGTTCTTAAGAGACTTTGATCCAGATCTTGCCGGTATTACTGCAATAATTTTCATTCTTTTCAGTATAAATATACGAAATAATTTAATATCTATTTAAAATTTTTTTCAGTGCATAAATCAAGCCAATTGAGCTATTAGTACTGGTCAGCTGCACGCATTACTGCGCTTCCA